>Ga0193744_1000007_pt1 | contig 118719 bp, 178 predicted proteins | sample L1a1metaG_FD_143056 | JGI IMG/M metagenome (GOLD analysis project Ga0193744, IMG submission 143056) | Soil microbial communities from a riparian zone of the East river system, Colorado, United States - L1a1 | ecosystem: Environmental > Terrestrial > Soil > Riparian zone | place: USA: East...
CAAGGATCCTCCCATTACGCAGTATTCCATTACGCAGTATTCCATTACGCAGTATTCCATTACGCAGTATTCCATTACGCAGTATTTGCTCCTGCATTGCCCTCTTATTGCGCAGGATCTCGGCTTTAGATGCCTTAATGCGAGTTTGACGCTTCCAAATTGCGTTGATTGTCATTTTAATCTTTGATGCAAGTGTTTGCACGGGGATATGGGATCGTGCACAATAGGGGCCATACGCCAATGGTTTACAAGATTTGGGGGCCGCGTGTCAATGGTTTACGATGCGTTCCTGCATTGCGTTCTGTAGCTGCATGCTCAATCACCGCTTTTAATGCTCCAGCTTGGGATTGTATGGTCAATACATTCTTTTCTTTTCAACGTTGCCCAGTCCTTTGGCCAATTATGGGACTCTAATTCCAAACATTGCATTATCCGTCGGTGCATCGCATACGTCGAGCGTCGTTTCCAAATTGTATTGAGTGTCATTGTGATTTCCTCCCCAGTCTCCTACGCTGCGTTTGAGTCAATTGATTAAACCATCGGATAGCCTCCTCCTCCCCAGGCTCGCCATTACTGAAGCTCGTGTCGACTTTCATTGTCCAATTGCAATCTTCAAGTGTCACGTGAAAAGCTCCCCAGCTAGGATATTTCTTGTGATACGCCTTGAACCATTCAATGCGCTCTGGTGTGATTGTAGGCTTCACCTGATGTGCCGTCATGTGCGCCCTTCATAAACAGCTAAAGGGCGTGACTTTAATATTCGTTTGCAAACTTCGCAGTCAATTGCGTCACGCTCAAAATGATCCACAAATATGATGCTTCCTTCGTTTAGATCATTAATAATATCGACTTTACTGCAAAGGGTATGATTCATCCCTGGCATAAAGCTTTGCTGTAAAGGCGAATGTTGATTCATAGACATATCAAACCAAATATGACACTCCAGAGGATCAGGATAATGAGGAATAAATTCTACGACAACTGTGCGTTTACACATAGCGCGTTTCCATACGCTATCCATGCTCATTGTGGATTCATCCTGGATTGAATAAAGATAGCCTCACCCAGAGCAGTCTCTGCTTTTAATAGCTTGGTCTTGTATATTTCAATCTCCTTCTTCTTCCTTGCAATGAAGCTCTGCAAGGCTTCCTCCTTCGTAGTGCATGCGTAATGCTTGACTGCGTTTAGCAGGACGAAGCGCTTTAATCCGTAATCCTCGATCACATGACCTTTTGCCGTCTCCTTGACAACCTCAAACTCCTCCAGCTTTAATACGGCTGTGCAATGATTAAACGAGTCGACTTGTGTATGGCTCTCGTACCGGTATAGCTTCACTTTCTTAGCCTTTCCGGAGAAATGCACGTAATTTGTAAAAGACTGTGGTACGCAAGCATGACGCAAGCTCTACACCTATCAGCTTTCCTGCTCCAATGTGAGTCTTTTGCGCTAATCTGGATTACAGGGTAATCAAATGCACTCTCACGTAATATAACAGCGAGACTCATTTTGGCAGCCTGAATACAATGGGCGCTAAATCCAAATCTGGCCAACCGATTGGCCGCCAGTCTTGTCCGTCAAATATGAGCAACGTTACATAATGGGCAGCCTGAATACAATGGGCGCATGTAATCTTTGCTTTATCAAATGGCTTGGCGCATGTAATCTTTGCTGTAGATAGCAATGAATTGAAAACATAACACAAAGACTCGATAGGTTGTGAATGCTTAGGCTCAATCCAAATATGCCCAGCCATCTCCTCTTCTATATTCATATCTTCAAGTTTACGCTTCGCTTCGATTCTCGCTTTCCAATAATCACGCATTACGTCATCCTTTACGAGCTGCATTGATGTCTAATCGTGCTACCGCCGTGGCTGTGTCAATGATCGTCCTTGCGTGCTCTTGAAGACAGTGAGCGTACTCATCAGCAGCCACGCGTACCGCAGTCATCGCTGTTGGGATTACGTCAGGCGTTCCGTACGTGATCGCCGCTGTCAGGTTGTACCGCGATTGCTCAAATCGTTTACGCGCCTTCTCAACACGTTCTTCGGACAGATACAAACGCTCTGCTTGGCTCATCCGATCGAATGGCTTTTCAATTGGATGGTTCATTTCCGTATCCATTGTGTTTTTTTGAGGTAGACCTGACAAAATTCAAGCATTCTAGCCAGCAATTGCAAATCTGTTTCAGCATAAATACGCGTAAAACCTAGCCACAGTGTGGCGGCATCAATGCTCAAACGATTAAAAACGATTCCCTGGTAAATATTATTAACGAGGCATCTCCTTTTTTCAGCGACGCTGAATTCAGTCATGAACGCGATGTTCAAAGCCTTCGCAAGATTGTCTAATTCGTCACTATCTGCATTAAATACATCTCGCTTCTTGATTACTACTCCACGATGGGCTTTACACCATCGTTGCCATACCGAAGACAGCATTATTTTACCCTTTTCGCTGACGTATAATAGGCACAACGCTTACACCTGTTGCAAGCTCCCACGACAATGCGTTCTCTACCCTCGAAAACATTATCTTGAGCGTGATCTAATCCAGTGCATCCGCAAACGCATTTCTTAAAAACCAAACCCTTTGACAAAGCTCTAGCCTTCACAACAAAGTGTGAGGAACGCGACCTGTTTATTCTCTGGCGCCGTTCCCATATGCCTGCAATCGTCACGTGCGCACCTTTCTTCGCCTTTCTTTCCGAGCATACAACGATGGATTAAATCCATGCGTCGGCGGCGCTAAACATTTTCCACGAAGCATCTCTTCAATCATACAGAACCCACCGACCTCGGCATTACGTTTCCTTTTGATTGAAGCATTCGTTTGCTTGGCACTTCTAGATCCTATTAAACGTGCTTTCTCTTCTTTTGGAATGACATCTAGCGGATTGTCAACGATGCTCCATAGCGATTGAAGCTGTTCACACGCTGCATTTGCCTCATTTCGGCGCTGGTAGCTTCGGCTGATCACAGTTGCTGTGGAAGCTCTCCTGTCTTCACGTCGTGAATACTCAAATCCACACGCCTCGCAAAGCCACGATGTGGTGATGAATTTTTTACATCGAACACATCTATAGTCCATTTCCACTCCTGAAACGCCACTGCATGACGCGTGTGTCAATTGGTTGCTGAGGTCTGGTCAACGGCGCGTCTACAATCTTTGCGCTTACCAGGCTCATCCAGCGCAATGGATTGGTGCCGTCTACGCAATTGCCATGATGCTCTGACGCTACCAGGCTCCATGTGAGCGACGACCACATGTGAAACAGCACGTACCGTTCGTACCGCGTGACAGTTCCGCACGCGCAATGGATCGTCAGGCTCTCATCAAAGCAAAAATGCTCGCCCCTGCACCGTTTACAGAGCAAGAGAGCCGGGCGGACGTGAAGGTACGATGCCAACATGTCGGCAACCTCGCCCCAGCTGCGATGTTGCGGCATCAAGCGTTGCTTGAACGCAATGGATGCAGCAACGATCACGAATCCTCAAAGATGCAATGAGGTAGCTCCAAATTCCTTCGGTCTTCCCCATCAAGGAAAGCATCCAAATCTTCTGGAGTCTCTTGAATCAAGATGGCATCTGCAATGTCTATAAGCAGTCCTGCAATACGTGGATCTTCTTTATTCAGGAACGCTGCAGCTTTTCTAAGCCTCGGTTGATCTGCACGAGTCAGTTTTAGACTCGGTCGTACGGTAATAATGATTTTGCTCATCGCAACCTCGCAAGCACAGTTCCTAGATCATTAATTAGCTCAATGCCTTTCCGAATCTCTGACATTTGAATTTTAATTTCATCGATCTCTATTTCTGTCAGTGAATTATCCCATGTGTCAAGGTAAGCTTGCAGTGAGTTGATTGCACTATGGAGTATTTCAACACTCGTCGGTCTTTCTTCCTGCATCGCTTTTACATCTCTAGCGATCACTTCCTTCTTCGACATCGTCTTTGATTTCTTTACAGTATTTTTCTTTTTCATGACACTTCTCCTTCGGTTTTGGGTTGAAAACGACAAATGGCGTGACCCTTTTCCAGGATCACGCCTTCAATGGCTCAGGCTAGGGCTGTTCGATGCTACGCAGCCTTCATAACGTGACGCGCAGTGTCTCCGCGACGTCTGCAGCTCTTGGAGATGAATTCTTGAGCGCGTAGCGCTTGATCTGGCGTTAGCGCACCAGATCCGCACATAACCTCGACGAGTAGCCGAGTCGCTTCCACCAACATCTCTTCTGTAGCCGTCATTTCCGCGTCCATTTGCGCCCTCCTTTCCGAGGTAGGTTGAACCTACAACACGAGATGGCGTGTTGCAAGCATCGTGCGGAAACAAAATTTTATCAAACTGTGCAACGGCGCAGGATGATTGCAATGGGGCCAAGGTTCAATCAAACGCAGATGACGGCTCTGGCACGGACCATCCTTGTTTGGCTTCGTGCTCTCTCACAGTGTGCAACATCAGCAATAACTCCTCTCTGCTGTATCCATCAGGCTCCCATAATTTGCGTGTCGTCAATTTAACTTCGACACTATCAAATAACGCTGCATGCCATGTTCTGTTTGAACAGCTACCCAATTGGTAAAGTGCGCCTCGTCTGATCGCAAATAGCAAAACTCGTAACCAAAATCTTTGTAATAGACTCCTATTTCTGTTTACCATTTTCATTTCCGTATTAACTGAAACTGAAATTGAAATGATTGGTTTTCATTAAATAGTCCATACCAAGCTCAGCGTACAATGTGCAATGTGCCAAATGATCCTCCCCTGTCGCCTTTACTACTTCTACAATCTTCCCATCGTCGTCCTCCTCCATCATTGGCATCAACGCCTTGAGATGGCTCTCTAGTTCTTTGATTATGTCGTACTCTCTGTTCGCAAATCCAATCTCGCGATCTTTGATCAATCGGCAGATGTTTTTCAAACTTGACGTTCGATCAGCCAGCACCTGGTTCGCCGACCACCGAGGAATGAACGCCGCTGCAGCGCTTTTCTCTGCAGGATTGTAGCGACACTCAAATACACGATTTGGGTAACGACGCGCTAGATACGCGTTTCTATCTTTGCCGTAACCTGCATCTGGGATGATAATGTCAGGTTGAAACGGTTCAATCCAAGCATCAATCGCGCGAACGCTCGACAGTTCCTCAGCTCGATTATCTTCGAACATCTTCGCATTAATAATATACTTCCGACCATTGGAATTGAGCCCTTCTACAATGACCCAATTCTTGTGTCCCCAATCAATTCCAACACTAACGAGCGACCAATCGTTTGTCTTTTTATCAATCATTTTGTGTCCTGAATTAGCCATATCGAAATCGGTCTCGGTCATCATCAAACCTTGACCAACGCTGGCTAGACCCAGTACATAATTGACCCAAAGCTGTTCAAACTTGTAATTGATCTTCTTTTGCATGATCAAAGTGGCTGAAATCCACTCTGCAATCATCTGTGGCATGTGATAGCCGCGAATGCGTTTGACGCTAGGCCGTTTGGCTACCCACTCTCCAGTAATTCGATCGAGCTTACCTCCACACTTCTTCTTCTCACAAATGTACGCGTAGCTGTCTTCAGGTAGCTCTTTGCAATTGAATGGCAGATTGATCATCTGCTTGATGCTGTCTTGCGTAATGGGCTGCTTATGACCACAGCGTGAGCATTTGACGAACCACATACGCTGGTCACTGAGCAAATAGGAAGCATTGATACCGCGATTGGGCACGCTAGGAGTTGACACCTCACGAAGCCAATTAAACCGAGACGCTGACATCGACTCCCTAAACGCAATCTCCACACCAGGCTTCATCCGGTCTTTCTCGTCAATCACAAGAACATCTGCATTCACACCCTCGCCTAGACCACTCTCCCAACCTGAGCGCATGACCATGTGTGATTCATTAATCTTCTTGGTGAAGACCTGATTGACTCCAGTAAGCAGCGCTCGCATGCGCGGCGTTTCCATAAACATTGGGTTGATTCGCGTCGTCGCAAATGTTTCTAGCTGTTTGTCTCGGGGGAACACGTACAAGAGGATCGTGTTCGGATGTTGATCGAGGAAGCACACAGCCTCTGTAAAGCTGACCTCTGTGATGCCAATTTGGCGACCCTTTTGGTATGCCTTGTGTTCATGATCATCACGCAATGGTTCCATTTGCCACGGACGATGACGTTGCTGAATCTCTGTGACTGCTCGATCGTATTCCTTTTGACCTCGATCGGTATTTGAAAACTCTGTGCGCTTCGTCTCAAGCGCTTGAGGTGTCAAATGCCTGGCCATATCAAAAGTCATTCCGTGACCAACGAGCCTCCGTTTATACATTGTCCAAATGACAGGATCAATTGCAGCCATTTGCTCGAGTGCTTCGCGAGCACCAAGCTTTGGCGCCTTCTCTAGAACATCATTAACGCGCTTCTCAATATCTGTTTGAGGCGCAGCTTTCTCAGCAGCATCGCGCTCTGCATCAACTTTGTTGTTGTGCTCAATTACCGAGTCGATGCTGCCGTCACTCATTGTGGTTTCATCTCACATCTGCAAATCATTGTCTCGCAATCTGAGAAGCGAAAATCTTTACCGCAAATTTGTGGTTCACCATTATCGTTGTCAACACGCAATTCTCTAAACGTACCGTCTTTTGTTAGATGGTCGGTTGTCCGCATACAAACATGCATTGCGCGCTTGAACCACCAAGGATACCATTTCATTTCGCATCTTCTTTGAAATATATATGGACATCAATGAACTGACGATTGAATGCCCAAAATAAACAGCATGGAATTATCAGCAGAGATCGTAAATCACCATGCTGGATGCCTTTCATGTCATCGTTGATAAAAACTGACATCCAACACACGTAAGAAATCAAACCCCACGGCACATAAATGTACCATCTAATTATTCTTTTCCTGGGTTTAACGAACCACCATAAAAATCTTTTCATTTCTTGCTTGCTTCTTCTGCGGCCATATCCTCAGCATTGATCTGGTCAAGCAGATCAGTATCAACTAGCAAATGCTCGGCTGCTTTGAGCAAGAGCTGCCCCTCCCCTTCGCTTGCGCTGACGTCTATCGATTTGACGTCAATCACCTTCGTATCGAGCGCTTTACGAACGTAATCGGTAAACGCTGTCTCATTTACACCATGCTGCGTTACGTGGACGTCACCTGTAATCGTGTGCCTGGTCTGCGAATTGATGTTGATGTTCTTTACGTCATCGCCGATATCAATGCGCTCGTGCTCTCGCGTCTCCCTAAACTCAGATGCCATCTCGCGGTATCGCCTGAGGTCTTTATCATCAAACATAGCGGTCGGAAGACCATCCTCTTTGATGGCTAATGCTTTTTCAATCCTCCTCCCTAATGCTATCGTCACTCTCTCGTTCAGATCGTTTACCAGGTTTGTGCTCTTTAATCTCTGCTGTCTCTTAGATGAAACGTGCTCCCTGTGTAGCTTCGCCATCTCGGTAGCAAAGTAGACATTCTTGCACCAGTTGTCTATCGTGTTTCTGTGCACACCCAGCTGTCGAGCCACTGGTGATTTGTTATTGCCTTGCAATAGTAGAGTCACAGCTTGCGCTCGTTTTGGATCTTCTGCCCAAAATGCTTCCTCCTCTGTTAGCACTTCCGTCTTTTGTGCACCTTGCTGTGCAAGTTTCCTCGAAGCTAAAGGATCTGGCTTTTTCTTCATTGTGCACAACCTCGCTTTGGCAAACACAGTGGAATTCAACGTAAAGTCAGGTTACCTCATTGTGCATGCACAAAAGTCACGACCACTCGTGTTCTCTTGGAGGTAGCCCAAGACGCTTCCTTAAGGAAGCGTGTCTTTGGTTGGTCACAGCCTCAAACTCTGCCAACCGAACCTTGTGTGCTTCAACGTAACTATCGTACCGCCGTCGGACACGCGTAAGGATGATATGGTAGACCAATCCAGCGATGTTCATCCCAGCGGCAACACCGAGCAAAAACCACCATACGAGAGCGCTCACGAACTGCTCCAATCAGTCACGCCTGATGGTCCGCCAATGTCGATCTCCACATGGAAATCAAGCTTTTTACATGCTGCAATCAAGAGGGTGCGGAGCGCAGTTGCATGCAAACCATGCGACCCAAGAGCGAAGCCAACGTCCGATTGATTGACACGCGCTGTGATGATTACGCGTCGATGGTTTGCGTGGACCACGAGGCGCACATCCTCCTCGCGGTCTACCAATGACGTGAGCACAGTGAGCACGAGCGTAACGATAGCTTCGACCTTCCCACGCGCAGGTGCAGGAATGTCATTCCAATTGATCTCAACGTCCCATGGACGCTCGCTGTCATCTCCATTAAAACCATCGTCAGAGTCGTCGAATTCTCCAGGGTACCAGGAGATAACAGGCATGCCGGAATTTGAAACTCGCATCACGGCACCTTCGCTACCAGGTCGTCACTTGTCGACCCAACCTCCTTGAAAACCTTTCGCTGGCGCTCGATTGCTTCGTCTTTCCCTTCACGCCTGTAGTGTTCCGTAGAACGCTCGTAGAGACGTTTGTTTTGGCGCTCAGCAAAGTCATGGTTGCCGCGAACAATCGTCACAGGTTTCGTCCTGGTTCCATCTGTGGGGGCTGTGTTGTACCGTCCGCAATTGGGGCAACATTGTCCGATCAGATGGCTTTGGTAACCATGCTCTACTGGTTCGTGATCTTCTGCTTTTGGAAACGATTCCTCCCACCGATGCTCGCAATCATTGCATTGATGGTCTGCAATAAACATTGCAGGTGCAGCGCCACGGTATTTATAGGTCCAAGTCATTTTCAAAATCTCCTTCTTCACTTTTAGTAGACAAAAGAAAAGAGCGCACAGTGAGGGCTGTGCGCTCTTTTTACTGCGATCACACTTCGGCGCTACACCGTCGGTGGAGTCACCACAGGATTGAGTGCAGCCGTCATCTCGGCATTCTTCGCCGTAATGCCGGCAAACATCTCTGCGACCGCTGCAGCGTCTGTAGTAGACAGCGGCAGATTTGCGATCTGAGCCTGCAGCGCCGCAATCTGCGCCGCCTGATCCACCACCTGCGCGCGAACCTGCGTCAAAATTGTGAGCACCTGACTGATTTCTGCTTCCTCCGCCTGTTCCAGCGTCTTGAGATCGTCGACTTCCTTGCTCATTTTCGTTTGCCCTTTCAGTATCCGTTTTTGGGTTTCCACAACATCGGCCAGCATCGTTTCGATTTGACGCAAATGGCACTCGTGACCGTCGCACCGAATCACAATCACTTCCGACATGCGAGGAAGCTAACACAGCCTCGAAGAGGAACCAAGGGAACATCAGCCAATTCCCCTCTCCCACTGCTTCCTCCTCGGGGAGGACTTGGGAGGCTTCACGAATTTGAAGAAATCACTCAGTAGACACACGATTCTGGTTCCAGTGTCGTTATTGAACGTCAGATGTGGGATGAAATCAGCTGCACACCACACCGCGGTCTTTGGTCTATTGTAGATGTTCAAACCATTATTCAATTCGCAAATATGAAATTCGGTGCGGTCTAAATGATTCAAGCACGCTAAACATTCCGTTTTTTTCCAAACCGTACCCAGCTCTCTGAAATCCTCCTGCCTCATCATCAAGAGCGGAGGTACGCCAATATTTTTTCCTTTCCCTGCTTTGGCGATATTGCGCGCGAATACGAGCATTGAATACTTTTTCTTTGGGCAATCTCTAATCGTTTGCGCCCACCATTTCTCGATACTATTTGTGCTCGTGGTATCTCCAGCACGCTTACCTGTGATGAGATCTGCCAAATCCCATCCCTCGTGGCGCTTGCACTCCACATGGTACGGCGCTTTGCGTATTGCGAATACCAAATCTCCTTTAGGGCCAAAATCGCCAACAGTAGCCCAACCTCCGCTACCTGGGGTACGTCGAACACTACAACCAAAATAAGCGCTAAATAACTTAGCAATAGTGGCTTCAAATTTAGCTCCTTTTCTCTTCGACTTCTTACCACCGCCGCTCGCTGCGCTACCAATTGGAAATGGTTCGCCTCGACGCTTTTTCTTGCGTCGTCTGCGCCCTGATTTAGCTTCCAATCGAGACACTGCAACAGATGGTATCGCTACAGATCGCATTGATCAAACCATTCAAGCTCATAATACCAGCCGTCTTCGACGTAAATTGCTTTTTCACTAGGTATTCCGAGCATTAGAAAAACCAGCTCTCTTTTTTCAACTTAGCTAAGGCGCGTTCCTTCTCAACACGCTTTTTCTTGCTCATTGCAATGCACAATTTACAGCGTCTTTCACCAGCGTATCGCCCTCGTGCGACAACAGTGACGTTACCTTCATAAACGTGACCGTTTTTGCAATGAGTACCTGGCGGTCGCCCTACCTTATTTTTTACCATCGCTGTCCTCCAAAATCTCCAAAGCATGACTGCATCATACCACCCACACGACGCGTCCCAAATCAAAAACTCTGGTGGTTGCTGCACACCGTTAATCCATGTTTCTACAGTAGCCATCAGGTTGGCTTGAATTGCTTTACAAAATCAATCATCTCTTCAGTGATTGGTTTGTCTTTGCTCACGAGCATTGCAAGCTTAATCAAATTCTTGACGTCACGCCCTGATAGTTCAGAATGCTTTTTGGCGACTGCGCGAATTGCCTCATCACCCATCTCAACTTCGGCAGTGGCTGAGAGCACGCGCCAAATCTTGACTTGCTCGTCAAATGTCGGCACCTGGTAGGTCAATCGTGCTGTGCACCTCGACGCTATTGCATCGTCGATGTCTTTGGCGCGATTAGTCGTCATGAACATCAGCGCGTCTGTGTACTCGAGCACGCGTAGAAACACGCCGACCAATGCGTTTTGCTGGATGTCTGTGCCTCGCTTGTGGACGTAGACGTCAGCTTCGTCAAGCAAGAGAACAGCATTCCAACGTGCCGCTCGAGTTAGCACCTTTAGAAGCTCTGTTTCCAATGCCTCCGGAGTCACGCCAAGCTGGGCACATTGTACGCTATAGAGCGCTCTTTTTTCGTGCTCCGCAAATACTTCCGCCGTGAGCGTTTTGCCAGTGCCTGGCGCGCCGCATAGCATAACGATTGCGCCACCGCTCTTGCTCCCAATCACGTCCGCATACTTCGAATCGCGGTACCTGATCAGCATCTTGACGAGCGCTTTACGCGTATCGTCAATCACGAGCTTATCGATCAGCTTGGTATCGTATTTGTACCGATTGAGTTGCACAGCGTGTACTCGCAAGCGCATGTGTTTGCTGAGATGGAACACCACGAGATACGGATGAATTGGAATCTCTACAGGATCAATCTTGGCCTCTTCTTTACTCTCTGGCTCTGTGTCGTCATCTTCATCAAAGATCAAATCCTTCTTTGTCGTTTTCCAGAATCCTTTAACAGTGCACGTGTTGTTTGTCTTGTGATTATTGCTGGCTAGCGCTGCACCGTCTTTTGATTCGCTAGTAACGTCCACCACAACACGAGAATTCAACGGCAGTTCTACGATGGCTTGTGACCGAGAACGGCGCCACCATCGATTATTATCGTCATCATCGTTATTGACTGTCAAATCAACAGCACTACCGTTTGCAATATACTGACGACCGATCGCCAGAAATATCTTCTGAAAACGCTCCGTCTCCTTGAGATAGTCAGCTCGTAACTCAGGAGTTTCCGGGAATACGTCATCATGCGTTAAAATCTCAGCAATCGTTTTGCCGCGCACGTCTTCTTTATGATAGCTGTGACTTGTTGAAGCTTTCCCCTCATACGTTTCATAATGCAAATCGTAGTCTACGTAATCCGGCGTGGTCCACGCTGGGTTATCACGTGTTGCTTTGTGGTGCACTGGTGGGTGGTACTCAATCCCATCGAGATGGTAAGCGTGGTAGCCACCATCGCCTTCCGTGTGAGGACAATAGACACGCTGCCCTGGCACCTTCAACATGAATGCTGTCAACAGCATCTCGAACGCTTTGACTGATGCAACTTTAATTTTGCCTTCGTCAATGGTGTCTAAAGCCATGTGCCAAGTCGTAAGATCACGCAAATGAGTTTTGACGCCATACACGTTCTCGTGCTTTGTAAGCAGTGTTTCCAGCCGAACCAATGACTCTTCAGATAGCGTTTTGATATGGATGATACCTTTAGAGTCACCCCAATAAAACGTCTTACGATCAAAGCCCCACTCCTTGAAACTGTCAACACCGATTTGCTCCGCCTGACGCTTCGTAATCGTGATAATCATCTTCTTCTGCTCCTTCTTTCGTCTATTTAGCTACTGACACAGGTCGCTGTACTCATCGGTCACAGGTGGCCATGGGCATTTGTTGCATTCGCTATTGACCGTCGAGCAACCCAAACCAAGCACTGAGTATCGCACGACACCTCCGTGAACATTTGACAGCGCTGGCGCGACGAGCGTTCTGATTGATTCCTTTCTCAAAATTAATTTCTTCATAACTTGGGGCATTTCTCAGCGCCACTATCAGCGATGAAACATGCCCTACAGGAGTCGAAACACATAGCACCGGTGTCGGTAGGAATCATCTGAGATGCACCTCCTCCGCGCACCAAATGGCGCAATGTTTCAGGAGCCAGGATCAGAACAGACTTTTTAATTATCTTTTTCATTTAGCGAACCTTTGTCTTTCCAGTTTGTGGCATTAAATCAACAGCAGTTGCTTTGCTTTCTAGAGTAATACCTCCCTTCAAAAAGTCTACGAGACTCTCAGGCAATTGATCCTTCGGTTTGCTGAGGTACGCCAATAAGTCATCGTCTATTGCGTAGACAACCTGCACGACGAGCTTTCGGTCGGCATTCTTATCGGTCACACGAAACAAACTAACCTTAAAACCTCCATTGTTCAATCCACCGAGTAGATGGTTCTTGGCCTCTAGGCTCAGACGAGAATCATTGTAGATTTCTTTCCTCAGAAACCTGACTTGCTCAATGCACTGCGTTTCAACGGAGTCTTTCAAAAGACGTTGTCCGCTCGTCAGCTGAGCTACCTCTTCGTCAGTCAATTGCCGATTCTCTGTCATGGCTCAATACCCTTCTGTGCAGCAATCCACTCACTGATGATTAATTCACCAGTATCGTCCTCTTTGTAAACTTCGGAGTCATCGTCGATTTGACTCTTCGGAATCCAGTGCTGACCACCATCGATATCGACGAGAAGTGCACCTGTCGTTTCTTTCAAAACAGTCGCCTTGATCTTAACTTTGTTCTTGAATGATGACACGTTTAATCTCTTAACAAGGCGTATGCCTCAGCGTAGCTTTTTGCATTCTCACCTCCTCTGATTATCTCCTTCAAAATCGCCATCCTCGCGTGATGCCTGCACTCCATTTCTGTCCGGTTTTGTTCGCGGACATCAATTGCGGGAGCCGCAACTACAGGGATCAGCGTACCGTCTGGAATTGGGTCTGGCGTAGATGTATGCTCCAAGACGAGCCGCTCAACCAACTGCAATGGTAATACCTCAACTTTAGACACCTCCGACACGTCTTCTGCCTTCGATATAGTCAAAGTGTTACTATCTGCCCAAACAAGCTTATCGCTGTAGCTTTTAGCTGTGGTTTTACCGACGTGTTTGTCTAAGACGTCCAGCGTCTTTTTTACACCTTCAAAAGGTTGGTCACCAGGTGGAGATTTTTCGCCTACCAAAACACGTATTGGAATTATAGAATAATCAACGTAAGCCCAATTCAGCCGTTGAGCACCGGACGCAAGCTGCAACACAACGTCATTTGCTTTGGATTGACTGTCATAGAGAACTGCCGTCCCATCTTTCAAATCACAGTCAAATCCAGTTCTCATATCACTGATTTTGTACTTTATTACGTACTCATTATTATTCATATGGCCTCCCTATTTGACGACGGTGAAGATCTCGCGGCGTCGAGCATAGCACTCCGCCGACCCTTTCTCAAACGTTCTGCAAAATTCTGGACGTTGTGCGTAGATTTCACAGGAAACATCCTTTCCCATTTTACCTTTGAGCGCCACACAAGCCTCGTGCTCTCCAAATCGTTTGAGAGGCAATGCTTCCTTTGCACCGTGCTCATCAACACGATCAAGGCGCACCAGCTTCCTAACGTATTTAGACGTCAAACGCCTACGATCCAATCGTGTAACTGGAACGTAGTCCCCATCCGCGGACTGTCCTCGGCAGCAAGCGCCGCAATTTGAACAGTCAAGAGGCTCGTGCGCACGTACGGTTCTCATTCTACGTACTCCAAATCGAATTTGATTTCTATTTCACGCTTTGTCTTTACGATACCTAACGCGATACATTGATCGCATCGGATGTACCCCAGCAGTCTCGATTCTCCACCATGAAACCCACACTCTGGAAGTAAAATACACGAACAGCTCACTGATAACCACCATCGCCATTGCTGAGGTGTCATAGCTTGAGCTGTTTTCTTTTATCGCGAACCTTCCTGAGCAATCTAAGCAATCTGAGCAATCTCAATTGAATTGGTTCTTTTTTCACGCTTATCTGCTCCTATTACTCGGCTTTCGCCGTTCTGCTTTACCACCGTAATCACGTTCTGGAAAAACACCTTCATTCCGTCACTGTGAGTAATCACGAATGCGCTTTCACGCTTCAATCCAGAGAGCACCTGCACAGCGCGATCGATTCCGCTCGCATCCAATCCGTCAAACACTTCGTCAAAGAAGGCGACGTTGACCGGAACGCGTGATCGAGACGCAGCCATGTCTTGCAGCGCCAAGCCTACCACAAGGTCTACCTTGGCGCGCTCACCTACGCTGTTCATTGTGTACTTTGAAGCGCCGTACTCGTTTGCAACGTGCACGTGAAAGTCTTCTTTAACGCCTCCACCCTTGAGTTTACGTTGCGTCCTAAACTCAATTTGAATGTTCCCTGCTGTCAGAGCATTCGTGTAGTTGATGAGTTTCGCATTCAAATACGGGAGGACGCTGTCTAGAAGAAGACTCCGCAAACCCTTAGCGCCAAATCCAGCTTGCCAAAAGCGCAATTGAGCAAGCTCACGTTTACGTTGGAGCGTAACTTTACGCTCCACCTTCCTCTTATCTTTAAGTTTGGCGATAGCTTGCTTTGCTTCTGCGATCAACTCCGCCCAGTGTGGCGACGTGTCGGCAGCCTTGGCTTTCTTTGTGAGTGCTTTAATCTGGTCTTCAATACGCTCACGTTTGTGCGCTTGATCGGTTGCTGCAGCGATCGCATCGCGACACTTCTCGGTAGTCCGTTGCAGTCGATTGACCAAAAATACCAGCTCCTCCGACGTATTTTTCTTTTGCTTATTACGATCAATGCTTCGTCGGATAGCCTCATCAATCATCTCCGTTTGCGTGTGAATGTGCGCTTCCGAGACAGCTTGCTTGCAAAGTAAGCACGTCGCGCCTTCTAGTTTGAGAAGCTTACTTCGCTCCGTCTTCAATCGTTCGATTTCAGCGTGCAGCGTAGCGATCTCATTGAGCACTAGTTGCAATTCTTTATGCGCTTTAATCTCTGCTTCTTTTGAGAATGATTGATCCGTGCGCAATTTCGCAATATCAGCAGGTGGCCCTAGCTGGTTCCACTTTGCTTCAATCACCTCTAAATCCTGCTTCATCTGATCACGCTCTGCATGCGCTGTGCGCTCTGCTTCTTTGACCTTACTCTTTAGCTTGACCAATCGTTCGCGTGCATCCTGCAGCGAATCAGCCGACGTTTCTAGGCTTGTAAGAGCCTTGCCCAACTCCAGCTCAGTTTGCGTTGCACGCTGCGCAGCAATCTCCGCCGCTCGCGCGTATACCTCAGACCCTAACATCTCGTCTAGAACGCCTTTCTTTTCGCTATCTGTCAACCTCGAGAATCGATACGCGCTCCCTTGACCAAAGATACAGCTTTGTTTGAACGTCGTGACGCTCATCCCAATCAATTTATTGATTGCGTCTTGCGTGTCTCGCATCGTGCCTCGCGTCAAGCTTATTGACTCGCCACCTTGATTCGTCTCATCAAGCAAAAGCTGAGCAGCTTTGCCACCTTTTTTCCAAGCGCGCCTTCTGATGACGGTGTACAGCGTTTCATGCACAGTAAACGTGACTTGTACTTCGCAATTCTTCCCACGCTTCTCGTTTACAACGTCGTCTCCCTCTGCACTCGGTTCGTGCGTCGTCACGCCATAAAGACACCACACAATTGCATCTACCAAGGACGATTTACCAGCGCCATTTGAGTTTGCGCTGTCATCGTCCTTGTTGATCCCTTCGATCAGCACCATGCCTTGGTTTTCGAGGTTCAATTGCGCCTTGTGAAAGCGCATGAAATTACGAATCCAAAGCTTGATGAGACGCATTAGCTGATTTCAAAGTCGAAAGGCTGTTGCCATCTTTTGAGATGATCGCGCATCTCCACGAGCTTCCCCTCCATCCAAACTTTCATCTCCTCATCAGTCAGAAGCGGACCCCTTAATGTGGTCCTATGAGACCCATGCTGATAATCACCTTTTATTAGCCAATTGGTAAACTCAGCAATCCGATCATGAGCTAAACCAACTTGTTCTTGCCTTCGACGTCGCAATTCTCGTTTACTTGCTTCACTGATTGGCATAACGCTCCACTCAGTTCTTTGTGACGTGCTGCAAATCTGCAATCAATGCGTCAATGGAAGCAATTTCTTTAGTTTGCTCATCCACAACTGTAACCATGTCCCAGCATTCCAAGCGTCTGTACGTCTCTGCAAGCTTCAATACAAGCTTGCATTGATTATCCGTAAGCTTCATTCAAGCACCAAATCTAGTAGCTCGTCCAAATCGCAATCCGGATTGCCTGCTGACTCAATCGTTGTATCTCTAGGCTCCTCGTCCTGACGAGCCAAACGTTTCTCCGCCCAACGCAATCGCATGAGGGATGATCGCTTGTAACTTTTGCTCAAACGCTCGATCTCGTGACGTCTTTGATCTTTTGTCATTTACCTTCTCCAGTAGCGCCAAAGCGCTATTGAGTTGTCATACAATCTTTGGCCAGTCATTCCGGTATACAGCACTTCTTCAGACCTAACAGATGCATGCACCCCTCGGCTAATCCAAGCTATACCAGCAGGTGTTGCATGGTGCGCACAAAGCCAAAACCTTCGATCTCCTATTGACCTCTCAGTGGAGGCGATGTCCTCGCACATGAAAACTTGACACCTAATCATTTTGACTTTGGCAATACGGCGCTACAGGCAATCGCAATAATAAACACTCCCCATCCAAAGAACCAAAATACAAAATCTCCAGTTAAATTACGACGATGAATAATGTCGCTCGCTGCAACAATCACAGAAAACACCAGACCGATAGCTGCGTAGACGATCAGGAATATCCAAATTAGACTCACAGTTCTCCTTCTGCTTTTTTGACCAAATCCAAACCCAATACTTTCAATTCATCGCTATCAAGTTTTTGTCGCTTTATATCCTTGCGCCGATGTTTGAGGTATCGTCCTAAGACCTTGCTTGGTGCCAGCGTAGGGGCCACGTTCAATCGCTGCTTCGTTTGAACCTTTGTTTGAGGCTCTGCGATTGGGTTGACGCCTCGTGCGCCGACAGCTCTAACCTGAGCAATACACTCGTCAAGCCTATCGTCTACACGCGCGTATGCGATATCCACAAAGTTACCGCGTGCAATAGCGACATTGGCACAAGCGTCATCAACGTCCAATGTAACAAAGCGCGGCCGGTTCAATGGCACGCGCTCAAACGTCATCGCATCCGTGTCTACGACGAGAAAGCCTTTGAGGTCTTCTGTTCGGTCGCTTCGGGTATGCTCGAGTGGACTTCCAATGTACCAGCCTCGTCGTATACCTTGAATGGATTGATGGGCGTGATAGTGGCCTGAGAAGACGAGTGAAAACGTTTTATCAAGCTGCAGCTCTTTAGCGTCAATTGGTTCTTTGACTTCGTATTCGAGCACGCTACCCACCTTCGCGCCTCGAAAACCGTGGTGGAACACTCCAATTCCACCCATCTTGTCTGGTCCCAAAGCAGTACGCGCTTTGGCAACACGCCCACCAAGCACGCTAGCACCATCGCAATACGAAAACAGTGTGACACTTGTGACTCCAATCGTAAACGTACGCCAGCCTTTATTCCCAACACCTCGAATCAAACCACCAGCCATCAAAGGCTGCAGCGCATGCACATTTCCTGATGCGTCTTCCTGATCATGATTGCCAGTAGTCGCGGAAAATGTAATGCCTGCGTCTTTGAAAGCTAGCAGCTCGTTTGCAACCTGCACGTATTGGCGTGTGTGGATCACTCCACGCTTATGGAATAGATCTCCGCCAAAGACACAATGCCAAATGCCGTGCTTAATGCAATAAGCACGGACATCGGTCAGAACGGAAATGCAATCGTTTAATCGATCGTCTCCGTTTGCAAACTCACTCCACTGATGAATGTGGAGGTCTGAAAAAAGCGCAAACTTCATGGTTCATTAATAAACTTCCGAACCGTTGCGGCGATTTGGTCGCCTCCCCACGGAGTATCGCTCTTTTCGATATCCTGCACCCAGTGAAGCAATTGCTCTAGCTTCATGTCTTTCACAAAACACTCTTCACGTAACGTCGAAACGGTCGAAGCGGCAAGCTCAAGCTGCGCCTCCAATTCGATCATCGTCTTGCCTTCCAAGACAAGCCGCTCAACAGCTGGCGGAGCTGTGACGTGAAGCATCATTGCAGCCTCTAGACGATGGATAAGCGAGAAAGAACTACCAGCGCCAGAGAGCAATCTCCAACACGCGTAGAACGCCGCTTTGAACCGAAGCCTCTCCTCAGTGCTAACGAGTTTTAGATTGCTATGGCCTTGAACGAATGCGGCGCCTTCAGAATATCCATCTGAGGTGAAATTTGGGACTACGACGGACAATTTTTCAAATGCGCTCATAAATAATCAAAACCTTCATCTGACAGCTCCTTCTTTGCTAAACGTGTCTATCTGGCCTCGATGGCTATCTTTGGCGTTTATTCTTTCGCTTTCTTTGCTTCAATTGACCATTTCTTCCGTTCCTTCGTTGGGTCAATCTTGTACGTTTCGATCGACACCTTGCCTTCGTGCTCAGACAGCTTTTTGACACTGCTGTTCATGAGCGCTACGACGTTCGCCAGTTTCATTTTGGCGTTGATCGTTATTACTGAGTAAGAGATGTCCTCTCCATCCTTCTCGACACGCTTTTCAATCAGCTTCTTGAGATTGACGCTAGACGTTGCAGCCTTGCGATCCTTCTTCACCTTGTCTGAGAACGCAATTAAGATCTTCGGCATTACTTCGACTGACCTTTCTGCCACTGCTTGAATGCAGCGGTAAACTCCTTGGCATTTACAAGCTTTTGCGAACGTGCCATCGAAGCTTCATTGGCTGCGTACTCAACCAACTCTTCTGAGTTTCCAAGCCAATATGGCAAATTGCCAAATTTGATTTTGACCGGAACGTCCACTGAAATCCTTGCACTTGGACGACCGTACGACAGGCGCACAATCGCCACAACTGAATCTGGTACCTTCTTCTTTGCCATATGAAACCTACTTTTTTGGTTTGTAACTCGCGATAATCGCATTCAACGCAGCCACGTCCATTCGACGTGTAGGGCGCCCTGTTGTCATCATCTTTAGCTCAATGCCTTTTCGCCGATAAGCTGCAGCGCGCGAATACGCCGCATTGCGCGGCATACCGGTTGCTGCAACAACAGCGTCGACATTGGGCGCTTTAGTCCACACCTCTACAAACTCCTCCGGGGGAATGTCGTACCGGATGCCTGCGTCGTGCTGCTTCTTTTTTCGTCTCCCCATTACTTCTTCTTTCGATGCGTAATTGAGGACACCTTACCTACTTTGCTTGTCGCTGTGTCAACACCCATCACATCGAGCATTGGAACACCACTAGCCTCGGTCAAACGCTCGTTTACGAGTTGGTCAAACGTCTTTGGCGATCTGTCAACCTCAAACGTTTCTTTGGTCGATGACAACTCAGTTGGTATCACAGCGTGATCGTCGTTTGGCGTAAGCAGCTCACCTTTGTACGTCTCTTTAATGTGAGCACTGAATACAGCACCGATTGACGGAGCATTCGCCAGCAGCAAATAATCGCACCATTCGACGTTTTGGTAACCGTACGCTTTGAAGTTTGCGAACTGAACCACCAGGTATCCACGACCAAGGCCAGGAGTTGTCGAATCAAATCCGATCTTGTGAATCATATCGGATTTGACCTCAAACATCCGTCGCACTCGAGCCTTCATGACGCTGCCAGCACCGCGTGCTTTTTCCGCAGAAGACGCGACATGCCGTCAGTACACTTTACAAGCCAATTGCGACCATCGTCATACTCCACGGTCGCACCGGTGAAGAGTGCTTGAGGCATAAACTTGTAAATCTTCAGATCATCTCCTTCGAGCTTTGGATTGACCTTGATGATTGAAGTAATGCCAACTCGAGAACCGGTGCCAGGATTGGAGCCACGCGCCGGTTTCCAGTCTTTGGGAAGCACTGCAATTGCAGCTTTTGCCGCTGCAATCTGCAACAGCGCCGTATTGATGCCTGGGACATTAATCCCTGGCGGCTTTGCTGCAGAGATTACCCTGTCGAGCTTTTCGAGTGCGTTGTGCACGCGATTAATTCGCTTTTCAGCTTTGTCTACCCACGCAGTGGCAGACTTTTGATACTTGCGCTTCTTCTTCTTCGGCTTCCCATCCTTTTCAGCTTTGTCATCACTATCGTCCTCCTCGTCCCCATCATCATCATCATCGTCGTCCTCTTCGATTTCCTCCTCCACATCATCATCATCATCGTCATCATCGTCAGCGCTTTCCTCCTCTTCGATTTCTTCCTCCACATCATCATCGTCGTCATCATCCTCGACGACTGTTGGCGGGGGTAGCACCGCCTTCGCCTTCTCAACTGCCGAGGCGGCTGCAGCTGCAGCGCGCTTTCCACGCTTGATTTTTTTGTTGTGATTCTTCTTGATTGCCATTGAGTTATCTCCTTGATCTTTCGTTGTTAGTTACCGGTTACATTTGCACGTTACAACGTGCGGTCTACGATTGCTAGCACTCTTCGTCTTCTTCACTTTGAGAAGTGACGCAAAAATCTCGCTCTGGTAGTTGTGTTTCCGCTATGAGATGTGCTTCGCCGACGAGATTTCGCGCGAAACCTAGATGTGCGCGTAGCTCTGACAACGCGTTTTCTTTCGCAAGCCAGAAGACATCAGGCTCGTCCCTACGCTGTGACGTCTCGAGATACCCATCGAGGCGCAGCACTTCGATCACACGCGCAACGAAGCGCATCGAGAGTACCTTACCTGCTTCGTCGATCTTTAGCGCGATGTTCCACAGGCTAAGCGCTCGCTCTGCGCAATTGACATCGTGGTTGTGGAGTGCAGTTACAATGCGTAACTTCAGTCTGTCACGATCGTTCATACCTCCTCCTATCGTTTACACCTGTACGCAATTGGTATAACTGTACCTATTGTAATCGGCTCACATCTGTACAGCCGAGATTTAATCCTTGCGTGCACCCCACAGCTGCACCCTGATTCGCAGCCTGGTAGCGCAAGCAATAATAATGCAGCTATAAACCTCACCATTTGCGAGTAGCCTCGAAGGATTCGAGTTGGCGCGCAACGCGCTCATCCTCTGTCTCTTCCTGGCGATTGCCGCAATAGCACATCATTCGAGTAACCTGATTGCCGTCGCGAGCGGTGTACGTATTTGGAAAATAGCGATGCTCGTGAACCATCGCATTACGCTTCGCGTTCAAATCACGTACACCATGTTTTGTCAGTTTAGTCATCGCCATCGCTGTCTTCCTTTGCTGCCTTTTCTTTCCCTCTAGGATCGCTGCTGTACATTCGTGTAATGCCATTGCCGCCGGTGATGTCTGCGAAACACTCACCAAACGGTACGGCGATTTTTGTTTTTACGATGCGAATCTTGCCCCTCATCCCTTTCTCCCCACCAGATTTAATCTCCCCCATATTGCTCGTCCTCATCCGGACCGTCGCGTAAAACTTCAAAGCATTGCCGCCGGTGGTTGTCTCTGGATTACCGTACCGGACGCCGATCTTTGATCGAGTTTGGTTTAGGAAAACGACAGTGCAGCGATGGTCTCTCTTGAGCACAGCATTTAGCTTACGGCACGCTTGGCTCATTAAACGAGCCTGCAAACCGACATGGTAATCACCCATGTCGCCATCAACCTCAGCTTGAGGAGTCAATGCCGCCACAGAATCCACAACAAGGATGTCTACAGCGCTCGCTTCCACAAGTTTAATCGTCATACCCAAAGTATCCTCAGCCGACTCTCCGCCTTGGCTGTAAAGCCAGTTGTCGACGTCGCAACCAATGTGCTCGGCGTAATCCATATCGAGCGAATGTTCCGCGTCGATAAACGCCGCTTCTAGACCGCGCTCCTGATACGATTTAATCAGCTCAAGCGCTAACGTCGTCTTGCCAGAAGATTCCGGACCGTATATTTCAATGATCCGAGATCTGGGTAAACCGCGACCGCTGCCTTCAACCCAGGTCCTTCGGTCACCTTTGCGCTCCGTCCGACCGCTGATAACGTCGTCCAGTGCCTGGTAGCCTGTTGAAACGCATTGTACATCGTGGCGCTCAGCCATCAATTTAATCGGCGCAAGCACATCTGCTCCGAACTGCTTTGCAATCTCCGCAAGCGTCTTATCCAAACGCTTTGCCTCGTCCCTTGTTTGACGCAAGTCGTGAACCGTACGCATTCGCAAACGTTGAATGGCGCGCTGCAACTCCTCGGATATCGCTGTCACGGTTCGACCTTTTTCTTTACCAACGCTTGTAGCTTCTCGTGGAAAGCGATCATCTTCTGCGCAGTGTAGATGGCTCCTTTCGCCTTCAAACGCTCACAATCCTCTTCCACGAGAGTCAGAAGCGTCCGCCATTCGTTCGCGTCAAGGTCTTCACTCACGGTGCACCAAATACTGTGACGACATTTCTATGATGGCTGCAATTGCGATAAGCACCATAAGTAAACGAATCGCAAGCATCCTGGCAATTGCCGTCAAACGTAAATCCACAGCGTGTAAAACCAGGACGATTTTCATCTTCCAATGCGCAAACTCTGATATTAGCTCCGTCTCGCCCATTGCACGCAACCAGCTCTTGAGGCTTGGCAAAGATGTTGCCATAAAACGCACCTTCCTCCTGGGTATAGAAGTCGCGTTCGTCCTGGTTAGCGCTCAAAGCTGCCTTTGAGCCGCGCATTGAAATAGGCAGAGCGACCGCTCGGCCGCTGCACTTTGCCATGACGCACGCGCTTACCCACTCACGAGCGTCCTTTCCCAGTGCATACCGCGCCCACTCTGGCGCAAGGCCAATCTCTCCTAGATATTCAATGCCAGTCGCCGCGCTTGTCACGGTCATATTGGCCGGGAGGGCGCAAGCCACCAGAACAGAAAAGATTTGACCGTCGGTGCTCGCCAATGCCTCAGCCACAAGTTTGCGCGTTGCTAACGCGACAATAGCATCGCGATTAGCTGTGATGTGTGATGGGTCCATTCGACTCAACGTGATCACATTATCCGTGATTTGCTCCGTTGCAGTCGATGTTGAGCATGCCGCAATGACGACCGCGGCGATTGCAAAATACTTCATCTGGTCACTACTGCTTTCAATCTTTAATGATTAGGTTGATTTTTACTAATTTGTCTGAGCGCTCTTTTGCAATACTCAATAGCTTATCCCAAGTATAATGGAATCTGTTGACTCCTAATGCTTTAGCCAAATCATTGATATCGCTTTCACGTTGTATACCGGCCGCGAGCCCTGGCTTCTTCAACAATTTTATAGATCCTTTTCTCGATTAGCACGACGTTCCAAACGAGCGCGCATCTTTGATTTCTGCTCTTTCCGCTTCTTTTTCCGCGCTGCTTTCTTCCGCGCCAATCGCGCAGTTTTCAACTCGGTGTCAATGTCGTCGCTCTCTTCTGGCGCATCTGGATCAACCTCCTCATCCTTGCTACGTTTCCGCTTGCGGACGCGCAGCGCCTGTTCATCCCCATCATCATCATCCCCATCATTATCACGCTCGCCGTTGTTCTCACGTCCACCGCGGCGCTTCTTTGAGCGTGGCGCATCGTCGTCAGCGCTGTCTCCGTCGCCTTCGAGCAACGCCAAGATTGCCTCTGGATCCAATGGTTCCGGGATAAAGCTATTGAGGTCAGGGAGTTTCTTTTTGATCTTGCCCCAATCCTCCAGCGCCGTTCGATCGGGTGTGATCTGCACCTTGTATTCGACATTGTTTGACCCTCTGGCTCCCTTCGTTTTCTTTGTAATGACGACATTACGACCAGTCTTTGGATCGGTAAAATCTCCGCCACCATCTTGATCGTAGTACGCCTCAAGCAAAGGCTGGCCAATCATTACGCCGCAACGATGCACGTAAACCTTACGAGGATTCTTGCTCTTTGGACGTGTGACGCCAAACACGTACTGTCGTTTAGCTCGCCATTGAACTACATGATTAGCCCAATAGGCTTTGCCTTCGTCAGACCCAAACTTGAATTTTCTGGATTTATTCTTCTTGTTGCAAAAATTCTTACAACTTGGACACACCTTTGCGCGGTAGTTACGCTTCTTATCACGCTTCTTGTCAGAGGCTGATTGACCACCGAACGGTCCGCCTGGTTCAATGCACAAATGAGACTCGGTGCCATCCGGCCCTAGATTATAGTGCATTGCGTACGATTCGTAAAACGCATCTTCAGGATCTGCTTTTGGTAGAATTCTTCGCGTGCTCTTGCCGTCCTTCAATTTGTCCGTGTTCCCATCGCCAGCACCTCCTTTCTTCTGGTCAGCTTCCCATTCCTCTTTGAGTCTCGCTCTGCGCTCAGAGGCTGTTTCTTCTTTACTCATCGGCTGACACTTCCTTTCTCGATATCATTTCCGTAATAGCTACAGCAAGCTTCGCACGAATTGCCTTAAACAATTCGACACGATGCTCAAGCGGAGAACCGCTCAACCCTGACCTCGCAAGATTCCATTGGCCAAAATTACCTTTACGGTAACACGCTTCGCCATATTCTGTAATAATCTCATCGGTCAGATCAGTAGGCTCCATCGCGCTCCTTCCTTTCACTGGATTCCAGCGTTCTCAAATTATCGTTACGTTCCTTTAATTGGACACAGATCTCATGCAGCATCCGATGTCGAGCGCTCCATTTCCTGCAGCTCTTGTTTGCTTTCTGCCAGCGCTCATCAAGCTTGACCTTGTTCTTCACATTGGTCTCTGTCAGCTTTGGGTTTGTGCTCCTAATCTCCTCATAGATCACCGCGCCAACGTGCTCTAAACGATCTTTGCACTGCTCGAGCTTCGCATGCGCTTGCTCCTTGAGCTGCGCGTACCAAGCCCACGTCGACACGCTCGTACGCAACGCTTTCTGCAAATCGCGACCAATGCGCATGTCAGCCGCGATATCAATATGCACCGTTTCAATCGGTTTCCCTGTACGCGCGTCAATCCTCTCTGTAGCAAATGGTGAAAATTCACGCCTCTTCATTTTGTGATACTCGATCTATGACGCAACCGTCCACGTCGGCTTCTGTGTATTTATCACGCCACGATTTGACTTGTCCAACTGATGCTTCAGTCTTCTTTTCCTTCGACCCTTTCACAGCCTTAATTTGCTTTGCCATCTACTTTTTTCTCCTTCTACTTTGCATCACGCCAATTGTCAGCCGCATGGACTTCGGTCCGCAATTCAAACGGTAAGTCAAATGTCTTTCCAGGCTCCTTCATAAGCTTTGTTTTCTGAGCTACTGCTTCACTCTTGTTCTTTCGAGGAACCCATCCAACAATCTCATCGTACACATTGAAACACTGTCGATATCCTAGTTTCTTCATCAGCGGATCGCGCTCAATTAGGTTTTGCGCCGCTTTCATGATCTCTGCTTCACTCCGTTGTGCAGGCGCACACCTGCAGATATTCTCGTAGTGCCTCACCATACCGTCATCACCGCTCGCCAATCCAGCCTCAACCCACGTGCGACCTCCAGCGATCGATGGTACCCAACCCTGTTTATAACCAAGGCGCAGGCACTGCTCTTGGTACTCTGGCATCTCTGGCCAAATCTCGTTCCATTGGGCAATCATTCTTTGAACGCGAAGCTTTACCTTTGAGGAACGCGGATCCAACCCAAGAATTCCACAAAAAACGTACCATCCAGAGCCAAACGCCAAACTAAAATTGCATTTTTTCCCAGTGTCGTATTCTTTTGGGTGCTGCTCCTTGCACTCCTGCCAAGTGCAATCTAGCTTCATCAAACGAATAGCTGTCAACGCATGCACGCTAATATCGTCGGTAAGATATTGCAGCATCTTCGACGAAATCCCCCATTTGTGGCACCAGTAGAGCACCAGCCACAATTGAAATCCTGCGTAGTCTCCGCAGATCAGCGAGTAACCTTCGGGAGACTCCTCATCCGGTGGAGGGGCTGTTACAATCCGACGCACGCCGAATGAGTCGCTGTGCTTGGCCGGGAAGTTGAGCATGTTCATCCCAGCCATCACAGTTTTCTCAACAATGATTGACGGCTTACGCTTGAACGTCTTTACGACAGGGATAATCACCTCAAACTTACGACTGGACATCCGCCCTAGCCACGTCCCTGTTTGGTTGTACTCGCTAAAAAGCGTATTGGTCGCAGCTCCGGGACCATATTTTACACCGTAGCGTGCCCCATTGATAAAAGTGCTCTTTTTTGTCTGCAGTTCGTTATGGGGAAGCATGAATCGTGCAAATGTGAAACCTTCGTCCTTCGCATAGCGTGACCAAGCAATCTTATTTAACTGTGGCGCGCCTTTATCCGTCATTAGATCTTCGTAAGTAGGCCAGCCCCATTCCTCAAATATGAGATTGCGCAGCTCCTTGCTCTGGGGATTCAATGACAATTTCATATTGCCACCTGCGAGCAACCGAAGACACGTCTTGTGCCTCATTAGCTCGATGGTAATGTCATGATCCAATCGATCAAGCTCTTTGAAATCAATTGGGATCCCTCGCTTCTGAAATCGGCGCAACGTAATCGAATATGGACGATCGAGCTTCTGGTACATGTCCCAATAGCCCCAGCGCTTCAAGACTACTTTATTCATTCTGTGCAGCGTGTGTGTATCGTCTGCATCATCAGCTGAGTAATGTTTGAACAACCTGATCCATTCCTCATGAGATTGAACAGCCAACATCTCGTCTGGGAGCGGACCTTCCATAATAAGATAGGGCGGAATCGTCACCCATTTCTTTTTCCCCTCTGGGAAGTAACCGAATAAATCGCCGTACCCACCGCGGCGATTACCTAGATAATCCTCCGCTTCCTCTTTCAAAGCAATACGCCGCTTTGAATTATCACGACACCATCCAGTCACCTTTACGTCTGCGTAAAAGCTATTCTCGCAGCTGACCTTTGCATTAGCCTCGATGACATCAGCGTCCGCAGAGAAGCTAAAGTACACCAGCTTGGTTTGATCACTCGCAATCCATTCAGCAAATGGACTGTCCGATTGCAGCCACCTACCGTGCAGCACGAAACGCTGTCCAGGTGCGCCAGAGAGCGACCAGATGATCGCTTCGTCCTTCCTAGGCCCTCGCGTTGGAAACTCGGTATCGAGCGCTGTGGATTGATTCTTAGAGACGATGTCCAGCGCCCTTTGAGCGCCTCGCTTATCGTCCTCAGCAACCCATGTAAATTCTCGAATCCTTTTTGGCCACAAATCGACCAAAGTCGGCATTACCGGTGCTGGGCTTTTTGCTCTTGTCATTCGTTTACGTGCTTCTGGTGGGATTCGAACCCACGACCAATCGATTAAAAGTCGAGTGCTACTACCACTGAGCTACAGAAGCGATCACTCAATCGAGCTAGGCTGCGGAGTCTTTGAGCCCAATGCGCTCCACAAGAATTTGCAGACAACGCGGACTCCACAGCCTAAATCAATCAGCGATGATTATTTAGTCATCATCATCATCATCATCATCATCATCATCATCATCATCGTCATCATCATCATCATCATCGTCATCATCATCGTCATCATCATCATCATCATCGTCATCGTCATCATCATCATCATCGTCATCGTCATCGTCGTCGTCATCGTCGTCGTCATCGTCATCGTCGTCGTCATCGTCGTCGTCAGCCTTTGCAGGCTTCTTCTCTTTCTTCTCCTTCTTTTCGGTCTTCTCTTCCTTGGCCTCTTCCTTCTTTTCAGCCTTCGCTTCCGGCGCAGCTCCGCCCTTTGCTCCGCTCAGCAGTGTCATTCCGTCCTCCTTGATTTCGTACTGCCAGTTTGGAATCCCAGCCATCGCGCGTACCGCCGCTTGCTTGGCCTGTGCGAACGCGTCGTGTTCGTCTGCTGGGTTGTGAGTGACGAGCATCGTAATCGTGCACGGCAGACGCACGATACCGACAGCGAGCCCTGGCTTCTTCTCAGACTTATCCTTCTTTGACATCTTTTGATTTCTCCTAGAATTGCAATTTCAAGTTTGAACGAAAATGATTACACGAGCACGATTGCGCCAACAGCCACGCAATACTTCACGAACCAAGCACACAATTTGGAAGCTTCTTCTGTGTCGTAGTGGGCCAATACTAGGTCATTGAATTTGGCCAGGTCTGTCGGGGACGTCTTCTTGAGAGCAATCAAAAACTCCTTGTGCTCTCCATTGTCCACTGCGATAGAGTCGACCTTGATTGTCGGCAGCTTTGAGACCTTCCCAAATGGCTGCACATTGATCTTGGTCACGGCTTTGGTGGTCGGTGCTGCTACCAACTTGGGGCCAGAGACCTTGACTGCGGTTTGAGCGCCATTATTGGACCCAATCGCGGCAGTGTCCCCAGCCTTCAGGCCGTCAAACACCTTCCATCCGTTCTTCCGATGTTCCTCGAACAGCTTACGGCAGTCTTGCTGCGCAGGACACGTGATGCAAATTGCCTTGGTCAAATCTAGCATCAGCCCAACGCAATCGGTGAGTCCTTCAACCTTGGCTGGATCAGCTGCCGCAATTGCAGCTACTGCACTCGAGTCCATGCCAATCATCTTGCGAGCAACCTTTGCTCGCAATTCATCGTCGGTCCACTTTTTCTTGTATTTCACCTCCAAGTCAATTGCCATACCCTTTAGGGTTGGGCGCTTGAGCGCTCTGAGATCGATATTTCCCTTGGGGACACCAGCCTCATCGTTGCCTTTGAGCGCTGTCTTCGCGCCAGCAGCAATCAAAGCGTCTTTGGCAGGATCTACGGCGCCTTCCTGCGCTTCAATCTTCTTCTTTTTCTTCTTTGGTTCCTCCGTCGGTGCGGCTGCTTCATCAGACTTCGGAGACTCCTTCTCCTTCTTTGCCTTCTTCGGAGGTTTGGCAGTGACGGCACCTTTAATCTTTGCGCCGGTGGTAGGGTCGCGCCCACGTGCAGCCAAATAGGCTGGAATCACCGCCTTGATTGCAGCCTTATCGCCATTGGAGGAGGCTGCAGCTTTGAACATTTCCGTTTTGATATCTCCACTCAATCGAGCGGAATTCAAATTAGGAAGTGCTTTTACATAATTCGTCCACAACTTCAAAACTTTCGACTCATGAGGATTATCAGACATCTTCTAGTTTCCTTTCATCCATTTTTCAAACTCCTTCGATCGCTAACGTGAACGCGATCGTAACAACAAATGATCCATCTCCGCCATCACAACGCGCGGTAAATCATCCGCATGCTGTATCACGACAGCGTGCGGATAGTAAAGCTCGACACTCCTATCGCAAATGCCAACGCCGACAATTTCAACTTTCCTCGCAATCATCGAGCGCACAACATCCGACAGATGCCTACGTTGTCTTGCAACCTGGATATCTGGTTCGCTTGTGTCTGGCAGACCATCTGACAACACGAATAAAACTCGCCTCTTTGCTTTCTGTGCAAGCAATTGCTTCGCGACCCATTGAACGCTGTCAGCGTCGTAATTGGCGTGTTGCACATACCCAATGCTTGGTAGACGCTGCTTTGTGGCAAACCAAGGATCCGTAAAAGATTTCACAGTTTCTATGTGCAGCGCTCCAAATCTACCGTACAGATTAATCCTCTCTTCAATTTGACTTTGCGTCAATCCTTGACCTTTACATTGCGTCACCAGGTCTTGACACGTTTGACGCCACAAATGGTCGTCGCTGGTAAAGCCCCACATCCCAAACTTGATCTTTGCCAGGTCAAACGCCTCAGCAAAGCAAAGTCCTGCCTCCATAGCCAGCTCGAGCTTTCGTCCTCCCATTGAACCAGACACGTCAACTAATACGCCTACAATCGTCTCGCAGAGCGTATCCCTTTCCGTTTTAACCTTGAATGGCGTAAGCGCTGCATTCGGCATCTTTGGCGCCATTGCGACAGCAGCCATCGCATCTTCGTCTAAGCAATCACCTTCTGGCTGATTGCGTCGCCATCGGTCCCTCGTTCGAATGCGCAATAACGTTTGGAGCCGTCGCTTCACGATACCAACATGACGCAAAGCAATCGATTGAAGCTCGTGATAGCGCTCTAGAGATCCTGTCTCAGTTGTCACGAATCGATCATTTGCGGTCGTGTAGACCAGATATGGTCTTTGGTCCTCCGGAAGCTTTGAAATATGGTGCTCGGCATCGGCTAACTTCTGCTCAGCTTCTTCTGCGATTGCCTTGCCAATTGACATCAATCCCTGCATAAGAGCAGCCATCGCTTTGTTTAGCTGGCGCTCCGTTTCAAGGTCTGGAGGCAACGCAACAAGAGTCCGCGTTTCACCTCGCTGCAAAGGTTCCAGCGCTTCCCATTCCTCCTTGGTCGTCGGGAGGACATCAACACGCCGCACAAACCCATCAGAAAACGGTAGCGCTTGCAATTGAAACGGCTGCAATCCATACGTCACGAGAAGAAACGGCGAAATCCCCTCGGACGTCTTTAACTCCTCCTCTCCTTTCACTTGGTCTAACCCACTCACTGCATCCGACGCTTCGTCAGGTAAACATTCGTCTGACGACGGTCCCCACGTATCGGATAGTGTCTTGACTTGGCGGCCAACAATCCACGAAGAAACGGTATCCCATTCAGCCTTCCAACGCGCCAACATTCTGACAACGATCTCTCCCAAACGCGCCGCACTATCCTCAGCATTCATTTTCAAAGTGTCATGCGCGCTTTCAAGGTCTTCAAGATTGCGCTCGACGAACGTTTTAACTTCGTCGAGCAAAGATTTCCATAGTGAATGAGTGCCATACTCTTGGTGCTTCATCACGCATTGCAAACCGTGGAGCATTTGGTGCACCAGATCTGGATTTCCATTAATGCACGCTGCCTCTTGTTGACGCGCAACGCGAGGCCAAACCCATTGCTCGCGAGTGTATTCAATCGCCTCAGCGATGCCTTTGCCACGTTGACCGAACCGGTACTCCGCACGGATTTCATCGAGCACGCTGCGAATCACATTTGCAAGAGACCCTTGATTTGCTTCGAAACTAGCGCTCAACTTGGAATCAGACTCCACGATCAACCCAGCCTCGCGCCATGCGTAACCGACGAGCGCAGTAAAGTAGGCGCGCGCCTCTTCGACTGCTTCGTCCGTGATCTCTACATTGAGTGCAAAGATATCTACATTCGGTAAGGTAATCGTCCTACCGACGGTATGTGCTCGCGTACCTTGGAACACCACATTGATATCCCAAAGCTGCGTTGTCATCCGAAGAGTGGCTTCCAAACCATGTTTGTAATGGTGGATCAATTCACGCATTGCGCGCTGATTTACCGTTGTCAACATTATAAGCCCTCAGAAGAAAACTACTGCCGTGTGTGTGAGGATCAAGCTTTTCAAATCCGATTCTGCCCAAATATTCGCCAAACCTCGGTTCCAATACCGACTCTACGTATAAAGACAGCCCTGGATAATCTATGCACAACCGTGCAATGAGCCTCGTAAAAACTCTGGTGCCTGGTTTCGCGACCTGAACATTTGCGAGGTCAAGTATCGGCTCAATACGCTCCTTCCTGACGAATCGCGTTGAAATGCGAACATAAAGCGCCACAAATCCAGGCTCCTTTACCCACGCATTACCACGTCCTATGGGTAATGACGATTTGATAAAATCGTCTAGCGATGGCATCTTCATGACTCACTTACCGGTGTATTTTGACCTAGGTGCACACGCGCACGCAATTCATCCGCGATACCGTCTAATCCCTGGCATTCTAGCTGAGCAACTAATGCGTCCAAACGCTTGACCATGGCGCGATGGTACCTAATCTCAGCAACGGCGCGAGCGATCGTGTCGCGCTGGCCGAGATCCATCGTCAGCTCATCTAAATCTTCGTCTGTCAATTTTTCCGGCGGCATCTTCATCTGTTTCCCAACTCCGCTGATGCCATCTCGAGAATCGCATACAGCTCATCACGGACAATCGTGAGCGCTTTATTAATCTCAGGATTCTGCTCGGACATCCAGCCGATAGGCAAGACCGGATCATCTGGCGATGACGCCATTTTGTCAGCAGTCCCCATAAGAACATGATACGCACGTCTACCTCTGCGCTCGATTGCCTTGGCTTCCGATTTAGTCATCGCTAAACTCCAGTTTTATCTGCGGAACGCTTCGCTGCATCCGCATTGACGAGAGTCTCGGCATCTTCACGACCGAAGACACTATTAATTAGTTCGCGAACCGCGGTCGCTGCTTCCGGGGTGTACTGGTTAAGGAAACTGATGCGCGCGCTGTGATGAGCCGTCGAAAACAGCGCGTAATTCTCCGCCCAATTGATTACCTCTGCTGTAGAAAGGACACACCCCAAGGTCCCTTTCTTGAACCCCTCTCTCGTTTGGTTCGCGATCTTCACCATGGCTTCAATGACTGGCCGTGACACATGGTCACAATCCGGAAATCCAGGTGCGGCCATTCTACGAAGCAATTGAGCGATCTCCTGCGCCGGTTCCAAATAATCCAGGACGACGAATCCGTTAAACCTGCGCATGTCAGCGCTACTCTGTACCTGCGTATTCACAAACATCCCAGAGTCATCCCCACGACCCTGCGTATTGTCTGTCACGATGAGCTTACAGGGCTCTTTTCCAACTTCGTAGATGACACGATCCCCATCCTCGGTAAGGACCAATGACCGAGGAAATTCCAAACACGACTTGAGCGCGTTCACCGTTCCAGGATCCTGCGTTGAGTATTCGTTGATCAGAAGCCAACCTCCCTCTTGCAACCACTTTGGGACAATACCGTCAATGTAAACTGTCTCCCCTCGTCGAGCCGTCCATCGCCCAAACAGATTGGACGATGTCATGTGCTCGTGACCGTTGATCTCGAAGAAATTGACATTCAATCGTGCAGCCATCTGGCGAATCAACGATGATTTACCAGAACCGCTCCAACCAGACAGCCAAACGTTATTCCGCTCCGGTTTCTCCAGGATGGTCAAACACTCCAATGTTTGCATCTCCGGAAATGCGTAAAACTCATCGATTTTTGGAGTCCGCCTGGTTGGTTTGTCAAACACTGAAAACATGTCGGCTTTCGACACAAGTGCAGACGACAAATTCGGGAATAGGTCAATCAAACTCTTTTGCGATTGCGTCCTGTCACTCATTGATCATTCATCCTTCTTCTTTTGAAGCTTCGAATTACCTTTTGCTTGCACTTCTCGCTTTATAGCGGCTGCATTAGCCGCAAACTCTCTGTCCTTGTCGTATCGATCTGAAGGCACGTCGCCAGGAGCACCAACTAATGGCGATAGCGAGGCTAGATTTCGATATTCAGCCTCTGTCCTGCGTTCTCCTGTCGCTGCGTCAACCACCATCCACTCGGTGCACGGCTTGTTAAGTGCTACCCAAAGCAAACCAGCATCGCTTTCTCGAGGATTAAATCCCTGGCATGTGGTGACACGAGTCCCTCGATATGGGGCCTCTTTTTCGTGGAGCGAAGCATACTCGTCGCAATTGAGACAGCGCGCCAAGACAATCCTACGACGAAACGTGCGTAACCCAAACTTGCGCTTGAGGTACGGCACGTAGTCACACGCATAACAATACTCGTCGGTGATGTCTGGCGCTCGTCGGTAGCACAATGCGAGCGGAACGTCTCGTCCTTTGTATGGGCAAACATGCACGATCTGGCTTGCAATGATCGTCAGCGCTTTGGTCCTCATTTGCTTAATTGAATTGGACTAAGGCCCAAAACTCACTAGAAAACGAAGCATCGTTAGCACATTTTCGATAGCATGCAATGCGACATGCAAGAGTTATCGCTGCAAATTCACATTGCAAAATGTCTACCGCGCGCGCGGAAACCGTCAGTGCATCTCCTTTACTGAAAGCATAAGCGAAAGAGGTTCGAATGTACTCCTTCGAAACCGCCAGCTCTCGTAATACTATTGAATACGCTTGCACCAATTCTGCATTACCTTCTTGATCAACCTGCGGCACCTTGCGCTCCCTTCCTCCCTTTTGGAGTGTATCGTAAACCTAGCAGTTCGTCCCTGGTACCCTGCGTCATCTGTTCACTGTTGTCTTATTGACAACTCGTAAGAGCTAGCAGTTTCAACTGAAATCTCCTCGTCTGTACCTCGCTGCGCGCTGCAAAATTTTGCGATGGTAGGGCTCTTTACCAGCGCCGCATGATGCTGGCTGCCTAGCCCCTGCAATGCCACAACCGTAACCAGCGAGCGCACAGCTCAAACCACCGCGACACCAGGAGAGCCATGCGCGCAGCTCTTTTCTACGCGCATGCCAGCTCTCCATAAATCCTTGCGTTTTTCGACAATCACGCTCGGTATATTTTTCGACTTGCCACAAACCACAGAAATACGGTCCTTTCCAATGACTCGGAAACGACTTGTCCCAATGGCCAACTTCTCGCCTTCCATCAACTGACCTGGACACAGCTTGAAAGTCTAAACGACTTTCCTCCCACGCTTGCGCCAATGCGAGCGCCGGATCGTACTCCGGAGAAACATTTCCACTGATCAGTCTGATTGCAATGAGCACTAGATAAAGCATGCGGCCCTATACCACAACCTTGAACGCGAACAAAGTCTTCCGCGCACGCGTTTCTGACATCGACCCTAGCCACTCACGAGCGTCCAAAGGTAGCAACTGCCAAAGACGGTACTGGATTAAACCGTCAAGCGATCGCTCACAAAGAGCAGCCATTACCCAATCCATGCATTTAATCGCTTGATCGTAAATCTTTTGCCACTCCTCTGGAGTCATTCTTGATTATTCCTCCCTTTCATCCGGGTTGGCTTTGCCGGACCAATTGCAGCCGCAACGTCCATTGCATTCTTCGCCTTGCCTGCCTGAATTGCAGCTTCGTGACTCCACGCATCAGCTTTGGAGGGAAAGCAATCCGGCGTTCGGTAAAACAACGTAATAGAGATGCAATGGTACGCCGAATCCGACGATTGTGACACTACGGTATCAACGATCGTTTTGTCTGGATTCAGACGAATCCAATCGGTGACTTGATCGCCGAGCATCGCGTGCTCACGGAACATTGTAGCCACGAAAACCTTCACACCATTAAACGAAGCAATCATTTCCAACCTTCTTTCTCACCTAAAATGTCAAAGACTTCAAATCGTACGCGTCAGCCACCAGTGATACCCATCCACCAATATGTTTGGATTACCTTTCATCACCATTGCTCCTGGCGGCCCTAATAGAGTCCAACCATCTGCTAGCATCTCCAAAACAGTACCGTATGATGGGAGGTTGGGTGATGGCGTGTACCCAATAAATATTTTATTTGGGTTGACACCGTGGGGTGCTGCTTTTCTTACAAATAAAGATGAATCCTCGAAAGTCCAGCCATCGATTGAACACCTAAGATCCTCACGACTCGTCCAAACCTTTGCAATCTGCATACTCACCCTCCTTTGTGCGCTGTGCGACGATGCTGTTTGAAGTAGCGCTCTCCTGCACGCAATCTTTCCTGATTGCGCTCCACATCAGCATGAATTTTGTAATCACCAATAAAACGCGAACGTGATCTCAAAGCCTCCCAAATGTCATTATCCACACTGTAGCATTCGCAAAACTCGTTATACTCGTGGCAAAAATCGCAATATTCGCCAGAGTAAGCATAGTAAGGAGCCTCGCGCTCAGCAGCACCTCCATCATCGTGATCGACATGCCCAGCAACCCACAAATCGCGCCATTCTGGATCCTGCACACTAGGAGCAGCCCACATATCGTCAAAAGGCCATCGCCCACGATCACAATCGTTATCCGAAATAGAATAGCACGAATCATCATCGTCATCACGTTCTGATTGAATCAGATCCATTATGTAGCCATCGTCGTAATCTTCCATTGTGTATAGAGCATCACACACAACGCAATCGATCTCTTCTGGCGATAAAATAGGCGCGTAAACGCGCTCCATTTTAGAACGCCAGCGCCGCGGCAATTGCATTACTTTGTCGAAATCACGCTCCAATTGACGCAAGCCTAACTCCTCGCGGATCTCCTTCTGGCCTTGCTGGCGCACTGCTTTCCGCAAGCTGCGCCGGATTGCGGTATCAACCGGCGTGCTTGACCATTTACTCCTTTTACTCGTCCGACGCCGCCCACGATTGCCTCGGCATTCCTTCGGCCGACAATCAAGATACGCCATCAAACCGCCATACATCCGCCCACGCGTCGATCCATACCGTCTCATCTCAGGTACATCTCTTTCTCGTCGTCGCTCCAATCCGGACCATTCCACTCATCCATCGTAATGCCATTACCATCAATGCTGGGGTTAGAGTGCTGACCATTTCCGCGGCACCGATCGCAGATCTCCCACACTGCCGGTAGCTCGTGCTCGTCTTCTGCGTCAATCATGTCGCCAAGCAGCGTGGGAATGCATTGCGTACTCGGATGCGCTTTGAGCCACGCATCTTGCTCGTCTACGTCATCTTGCGTTGCAGGACGTTCGCCATACAGCGTGATTTTGATCTTCTGATTAGCCATTTATTTCACCGCTTTCGACTTGGCACACTTCTTCGTGTGAACCGAGTATCCTCTGCTATAACCTACCGTCGTGTTCACTCGGCTATAGCTGCAGGTGCACGGAGTGTCAGAACGAATGGACGAGATCTCGTCTTCTACAACGGCTATCTCGGTCCGGATAGACTCCTTCAAGTCAAACAAAAAATCCAAAGCTTGCGTTGGTGTCATCTCCGCGATGGTGTCTTCAACGTTCGTCAGAATAAAGTCGCGATGCGCGCTCACTTTCGATGCAGCGAGCTTCTTTTTATTTTGAGTCACAGCGCCGCCTCCTTGATATCAAACGTCTTACGAATCCGCGTGCGCAAACCGCGCGGCATCTTGCCGCTCGTCGGCTCACACATTTGACGCCGATACTCACGCGCTGCACGCCTGCTTTCCGCCGTCCAGTGCGGCAACTCGTGACCATCCTCAAGCACGATAAACAACGTCCAGTTCCTGGGGTTCATCACTCACCGTCCTTCTTTTGTTTGATCTGGAGTGTGTTCCACACGCGTTCTTGCCAGCCTCTAGGAGGTTCAGTGTCTGGTAGCTCGGAGATTGCGCCAATCAAACGCTTCTCCGCCAAAGCGTCAAACCAGCCATCAACGTACGCTTCGATCTCCTTTTTGGAATCCAAAACAGTCCACGGACGACGATTACGGCGCGGTTTCTTTGTCTCCCATTGGGTTTTCAACTTATCCATCGCGAGGAGACGAACGCGCGCACGTTCACTATCGTAGCTCACCCTTTCACACCCTTGGCTTTTCGCACCTTCGCCTCGTGCGCATTCAGTGCTGTCACGATGACGCGTGCCTCAGCCTCGGTGCACGTTGCAACATGATCCCAGACCTGATCAGCCTCTGAAAAGTATGGATTCAAGCGCTCAACAGTCGCAACACTTCCGGAGTACCCTTGACTTCTAAAACGATAGATCTCCTTGACTGCGACCTTACGCGTCACAGAGTCTCCCATACTTGCGTTACACGATTAAGGTACTCAATCTCAATTGCGCCAGCGTTTGGCTTGGCGAAATCCTCCAATGGTCCAAACATGCTGTCATCTTCGGGACCGATGTAGCGACCCTCGTAGTAAACCTCTCCGTCTGCGTCTTTGCAGCGCCACTTCCAGCCTAGCGCGTTGAAAATCTTAGCACAATGCTCACGAGCATCACGGCGCTCTCGCTCAGACCAGCCTGGACGAGTTGCTACGGTAAGATCAATCGCTGCGACCTCGTGATCCTCATTAAACATTTGAAGAATTTGCGCGTCTGTAATTGTCTCAGCAGTCAGTGGCTCATTCTTCTGCAGTGCCAACTTAATTGACTCTGAGATATCGCGTGGACCGAACGTGCCGACGTCGCTCCCAATATCATCGGCGACTGCATCCAGCGTGCACAAGTAATCGATGGTCACAATCCATCCGTATTCAGCGCTCATTGTGGTCCTCGCGCTTTGCGTTGGACAGCCCAATCAAATCCACAACGCACGCTGCAGAATGCATTGCATCCGTGCGCGCCCATTGTCGGTGCTCCGTGATCTGCGGTCGGAATCTTCGCGAGCACATCAGCGCGCATTTGGTTTGGTGTTCCTGCCCTCCACTTCCATGGCGAGAGTTTCTTTCCGCATTGGCTACACCACGTCGTCGGAGTCGTCATTTTACTTCTTCCCCTTTGCAGACTTTGAAGATTTCGACTTTGCAGACTTCACACGCTGCTTTGCAATGCGCTTTGTCGTAGCAGCTGCTTTATTGACCACCTTTACAGCTCCTACGTTCGTCTTGGGCGTTGCTTTAACCTCCACGTCCGCCAACGCTAGGTTGCACGCGTCGAACGCTACGCGACATGCTTCAAGCGCTACCGCTGCCTCTGTGCCGTCGTGCGTGCGCGCGGACAGAAACAGCGCCACGAATGCCGCGCCTACCGCTGCAACCTGGCCGTCGATAAACGCATGGGTCGCGCGCTCGAATGCGCTCCTAGCGTCGATCTTGGGCGCAGCCATTTCGCACTCCGGCATGAGCCGCGCGCCTTCAAACGCGCTTTGAGGAATCGTCCGCATGCCTTCGACAACGCTCGTGATAGCGCGCGCTGCAGCCTCCCTACGCTCTTTCTTCGCCATGCGCCGTTCTGCTTTGGTTTCCTCCAAACTCATCACCACAGCCTTGCGCTCTTGGCGCTTCGCCTCTGCCTCTGCTAGCGCAACTTGATGCACTTGCAATTCCGTTGGCATTGGGGCAATCACAGCCTTTTTCACCTCGATCACAGGCTCCGGCTCGGCCGGTGGCGTGGGGGGATCAAATTTCTTCTTTTTGGTGAACACCGGTGCTGCCACCTTGTCAGCTTCGCTTGCAAGCACGCGGTAATCGCACGGCGTACCGTTCTCCTTATCCGGGCACGCCATCGTATCGCCAGCAAGCTGGGGGAAAATCTTCTTCAACAGTAACCGCAATTCTGCGGTCGGATGCTTTGGACAATTCGGCATAAACCTACTCACTCCTTTTCAAACAGAAAAACCAGGTTGTTGTACGTGATGACACCTCTACTACTTGTGTCAAATCTCCAAATGAAAATACTACACAGGCTCCGATCTCTCCAGTTATCTGGAATAAACCAACAGAGATTACCACCGTCGCCTATATGGTCAACCGTCCCTGTTGGCTCTTTGGGTGGGACCACGTTCAGAAAGGAACCGGAAAACGTTCCAAAGCCAATGCGATCACCTTTCCTAGGTGATCTATCGGCGCTGTAGTTTACACACGCCATTTGTGGCTCGCTTTCCTGAAGCTCTCCACATCCGGATAGCCTTGCGCTTTGGCGACAGCTTCGTCTGAAGGCTTTTCGAGTACGCGTGTTTTGATCTCGCTACCCTCCGCATAACCAAGATGGCTGGTCATGATGTCATGCGCTCTGCGGTTCGTCAGATCAAACCCATCCGCCACCCACAGCTGAGCTACACTGATCTCGACGGTCCATTTGAAAAATCCATCCGCGTCTGGATTGGCTTCAGACGGAGCGTTCTCTACTGGAAACAGCTCTGACATGCCACCGAACACGTTCGATCCTGGCTCGCGATACATGATATAGCCGCAGATGTGACACGACTGCTTATACGGGTGCACGTTGATCCTGTACAGCTTGCAGGTCAATGGCGCGGCTCTACCGGCGCGGTAGGTCGCCTCGCAATCAATGCACACGACCTTGAGACCACCATTAACCCCTGGCACGAGGAAACCGATAGGGTCATTTGAAAACGTGATCGCTGCGGAGTCAAACTTGTCATCAATCGACATGGGAACCTCTCTCCTATTGAAATGGATCAAACCTGAACAGAACACGCCTAAACGTTGTACCAAAGTACATGACCTTGCAACGATGGCCACTTGACCAGCGCTGGTCTACTACAACAATTGCACTTCCCAATTGTGAATTTCCCACTGCTCATCCTTCGTCAGGAGCCGGCCGTCGCATCGCTCGACAAAGCGATCACTGTAGCCAACTACCTTCGTTTTACACTGCAGGTAATCCGTTGCTACGCATTTCAATGCATCGACAATCGTCTGATGCGCGTGCCCACACGTACCACGAATGTCACCTCGAGTTGTGTACATTTGCACCCTCCAAATCTCTCTATCGTGAGTCCTACTTCACTGGAGGCTTGCAGCAAGCCTTAAGCTGGTCCAATTGCCTTTGAGTAAGAACAACGGTGTCGTTACTCAATACGGTGGATTCCACAAACTCCACCTGGATACTGATGTTACCGTCATCCCAATTGACCACAAATTCATAGCTATCATCCAACATTTTTCTTGCCATAGCTCCTTTTCTTACAACCCTTGCAAAACTACTCCCCTTCGATCGCGATTTCCAGCCACGTATTGACGATACCAGCCTGATTATTGACGATGCAATCAATCAAAGCTGTAACCAGAGTCTCGTTTTCGGTCTCGTTATAAAACAAAGCTGTCTGAGACAAAGACGATTGCAGCGCACGTGTCAAAGCCTTTCCTTCGTCGGTTGTCCTCAATTGGCGCAACGCTGTAGCGCGCAATATCTTTAGGATCTCGTCCTGCGTCGGCCTCGGATGTTTGTTACCTTCCATGACCCATCTCCTTGAGAGATGCGATAATCGCATCGTTGCAATGACGCCACCCAACCCACGCCAAAGAATCCAAACGCCATACTGATGCCGACGGCCGTTGACGGTGAAACTTGCGCTGCGCTCGCTTTGCGCGTTTACGACGCGCCTTGGTCAGATCTGAAGTATCCATCAAACAATCTCCTTGTTCGGACCAGTCATGCTAATTGACGATCCGATGCTCGGCGCACAAGCAATCATTATTGAATGCAAAAATCGCCGATTACCCTCCGATGAACCTAGGCTTTTCACGTATTCGCAGATGTCAGAATCTTCGACTACCCCATAAAAAGTCAAAAGAACCTCCCCAACCGCATCGCTCACGACTTTGATATGCTTCATACGATCACCTTTAGCTGATTGTTTGCCTCAGTCGCACCACAGCAGCAATCACTGTCAAGACCACGCGTCGTAGGGCAGCCCCAATGGTGCTGAATATGAACGCGCTTGCCCCACCGCTTGACCCACGCGACACGCAATTGCGTTTTGGTCTTGCCTCCCAAAGCTCGCCGCTGCGCCGCCTGGAGACGTCTTTCAGACGCGTTTTTCACGTTCGCACCATCCTGTTTGAAAATGACGCGTATCCCTCACCATCAACATCGATCATTCCGTAGACCGAGCCGTACGCACCGTCAGTCATCTTTGCGACCGCAACGGTACCGTGAACCTCCACCAAGATACCGTCCTCCGTGCGACGGTCGCACATGAGAATCAATGACGCCTGCGAGATAGCGTGGTCAGCATCCTGCGCCAGTAGGAAAAATCGAGGAACGCCGACAGACGTGCTTCCGGTTATTCGATTTGTCACGATTTGCGCGACTATTTGCCATAGTTTCATACGCCGTATCCTTTCGCATTAGCCGTTCTGGCTAACACATTTGCAAACGTAAACGTGAACCACATAGCCTTCGGCTTTGGCATCATCGAGCGCTTTTTGCGCAATCTTGTGAGCGAGGGGAGAGTTTGAGTGCCATTCGATCTCTCCATCGATAATCGTGAGCCAACCCATCTTATTCGCAGATCGTGTAAACCTCAGCGCATATGCTGACACATCATCGCTCATTAGAAACCACACCTTTCCGCAGATCGGCTAGCCATATTGTTTCGCCACACCACAGATGCTTCCACCATGAACCACGCTGTGGATAGCACTGAGACAGCAACTTCCGGCAGGTGATTATATTCTGGAATCCACGGGATATCATTGATATGAGGAATTCCCCACGCAACAGCAGATCCCATCACAGAGGATCCAACCATCATGACATTCGATGGGTTCCTAGAATGAATTAGAAAATTACCTTCGTAAGTGAGCGGATCGTGCCGCAATGCGCTGATGGTTTGAGAGGTGTCGCAAGCAAATGCGACCGTTGACATCGCAGCTAGCGTGTGCTGATAGACACGATGTTGATGTGGCGTGCAGGCAGACGCGACAGCAAGCACAACAAGAAACATAAATTTCACCATAACACTCTCTCACTTTCTTCGCTGATATCAGCGACTAAAACAGCGATGATCTCGCTGGTCCAAGCACTCTAGCAGCTACTCGTAACGCGGTGTCGGTCGCGCGGACCGTTCGCCAGGTTCAAGCTCGTAGACAAACGCATAATCATCACCACGAGGCGCACAGCTGTATCTGTGGCCTGTATTCGGCGAACCGTAGACCGAGATGAGATGAGCACGAGCGCTCGCCACGCGAACACGCGTAGGCTCGTCAAGCACGCGAGGATTACCGACCGGAACCCACATCATGTGCGCCTTGGTTTCTTCATCAATCCACTCTCCACACTCAACCTCATTAAGCCCTTCCACGCTTTGAGCCTCGTAATCCTGTTCCGCATGGAATGGAAACGCGGCACCGGTGAAATTGTAAACGTCGTACCACCATCCGCCTTCCTCGCGTCCACCAAAGTGACGAGTCACCTCGTAGACGCTCAGGAAGCACGTTATGCGCTGCGTACGCTCGCCTAGAGTCAAATTAGAAACGAATCCCTTGGACGCTTGCACAGCCTCGTGAGGCTGAATATTTTCGTTCATTACGCGGACTCCTTCGCGCTCGGAAACACAACTTCGCCGCTTGCGTCAAATTCCAATCCACACGCGCTGACAAAATCGGTGATTCGAAACCTTGGGTTGTCACTGCAAGCTACTGAGATGAAGCTTCGCACCACTTCTAGAATACCGGTCCGTACGTTTTGCACATACGAATCGTTCGGCCTGGCTTCGAAACGCCCTACCGACCTCTGAACAGCCTTGGCGATCACGATGTAATCTTTCTTCGTCATTTGCCTCTCACTCCTTCGCGTTTGATTTAACGCGCCAAAACGACGATACAAATCGTCGCCTTGACAAGCAAATCAGCGTCGCATCCGTCGTTTACCATTGCCTCCACGTGTCGAGACCGATTTGCTGTGTGTTATGAGCGACCACGAGGAATTCAAAGAAGACAGGAATAGACACCAGAACGTCTTTTAGCCATTCGCTACCAGGTTGATAACCAGGCAACGCATCGACGGCTTGGTGCACGCCAATGAACAATCCAGAGCCAATGGTAACGCCAGTCGCCAAGCGCAAGTTTGATGGGTTGGTCCCATACATCGGGTTGCTCTCCATAGCAGTTGGGTCATTGTGGAGTGCCCACATCGTTTGCCTAACGTCAACCTGCAGTGCGGTAATGCCAGCCATCGTGATGCCGGCTCGATAAGCCTTGTGCATGCGAGCAGTGCAGGAAACGCAAAACAGAAGCGCGACGACAGCCATAATTTTCAACATTTTCAATCTCCTAACGTTTTGATTTAACGCGCCAAAACGACGATACAAATCGTCGCCTTGACAAGCAAATCAGCGTCGAATGACGTGCGTACCTTCCTCATCATCTCGGTCAAACGAATCACCAGTGATGAGATTCATTTTGGTTGTTAACCTCTCAGAGACAGATCCAGAGACAGACCCCTTCATCTGAAAGCGCACCACACGCTCCCAATAATCCTCAATTGACGCCACGTGATTTTTACTACCGTCATACCCACAATCATGAGAAAATTCGTGAATGAGCGTGCCGAGCATCGTGGCGACGTCATTAAGCTGATGCCTCGCAATTTGAATCGTAGCGTCCGCATCTTCGTAACCGCGACCGGTGTATAGACCATTCAACGTCTTCACTTTGAAATCAACAACGCTAATCCGCCTACCGAGTCGCGTGCACGCTTCCTCTTCTGATTCGGTCTGCACAGTGTCCTTAGCAATGCGGCCCCACAGCGCGACCCACAGCAGCTTCCACGCTTGCGCGTACACTGCAATCTCCTCGCACGTCAACTCATTGACGCTGTAGACCTTCTCAACAGCCTTCTGAAACCGCTCTTTCACCCTATCCACAGTGCCGACCGTCGAACCAATCAAATCGCGAAGCTGCTTTGGAACCACGATGCCTTTACATCCGTAGTGCTCAACCTCAGCGCTCTCTTGCGTGCTGAGAACAGGCACAGCGTTATCACCGTGACGTCTCAACCAACGTGCAGCTACCTTTTTCACTGTCTCGATGTCATTATTCCAATAATCGGTTGCCACAACGTCATTTGGTGCGTCAAAGCTGCACGTCATGTCGAAGTAGGCATCGAACAGGTCGGGTCGCGTAACAGCTGCTTCACTCCAAACGCGAGCCGTACTTGTAGTCAAATCCGTATGGTTGACCATCTTCCGGTCGCGGTCTAGCTCAATGTTCGGCAAGTCGTAACCGTAGGTCATCTTCACATCGTTCATAACGAAGATGCCTTTGCTGTACACTTTGCCTGCGTATTTCTTGTGCAGAAGCAGCGAGCCTTTCTCAGTCTTGACCGTTTCCTTATCGCTTTCACGCTTGTCTTTGAGGAACAGGAAACGCGAACGGAAAATGTTCCATTCGGACTCGATGACGCCTCCGATTTCGACGCGTACGCGCTTCTCCTCTTTTCGGTTCCCCTTGATATCGAACATGAGCACTTCTGCGTCGTACTTCTCGCTACGCGCAATCGTAGGGTCCCACACCTCAGAACCACTGCGGATAGTGACCGGTCGTCCTGCGCGCACCAGCGCAAGAACACCGAGCTTTAGTCCTTCGCCAAACTTGCCGATAAGATCGGCGCGTCCTCCCTTGCGCGTGGTGCCAAAGAGCAATGCCTCGCGATTCATCACTGCGCCTTCATTCTCGATTCGCAGCGTTCCGTTCTTCCAATCGACCGTAAGCGGCGCATTGAATTCTACCTCAGCGTCCTTACCGTTTTGAATCAACTCGCGGACACCTTCCCAAACGCCCCACTCAGGAAGATACTTGACATTGATGCTCAGTTCAAATTTCGACATTTCTTCTCCTTCGACTGATTTAGCGAGCGCTCAAGGTGCTTGTAACGATTTTGCGGTACCGCCGTCTGGTCGCGCGGTGTCTATGCTTCGGATAAAGCGCAAAATCATCGCGTCGATGGTGTCATCTGGAACAAGGGGTCCGTCTGCGACGAAAGATAAAACTCCATTCAGAATTGCAATACGGCACCAATCAAGCCGCTCCATCGCCCAACCTTCGTGAGACAGCGCGGCAGTACAAAGATGCACAAATTGCGCCTCATTGTGCTTCATGGCGAAATTGCGAAGATGCTCGATATTTCGAATTTCAATGCTCATTTATATTTCCTTCGTGCGCGTCGTAACCTTCGGTGTACGCAAGAGCAACTGCTCTGAGATGGGACTCGTCCCATTCGTCCGGAAGATCTCCAGGACCGTCGTAGCGAACACCAGACCGAGTGATTTGAAACGCGGTATGCTTACCCCTGCGCGCATCGTCCTTACCTCGCTGGACCCAGTAGCGATGCTCTTGTTCGTGTGAGTCCAAACCGCCTTCGATTTTTGCTTCCATGCTCTACCTTCGGTTCAGAAATCAGCGAACAGGAAAACTTTTTTCACCAATAAAAATGCAAACTTACAAGGACGAACCTCGGAAGTTTGCTGGAAACGCGATTTCCAGTGCTGATTTCCAAGGTTCGTTAGGTAGCGCTCATCCATGCGCTGGTCCGCGCTACCCACGCGTCGTTTGCGCTGAGGACTGGCGTAGCTTCGATTAGACGACGCAAGCGCGTCACATTTAATCGATCAATGTCGCGTGGAAGCTTGACAGCGCGCACACGAACCACTTGCGCCAGCTTCTCCGCGAATTTGAGCGATTTCTCGTAACCACCCTTGCCAATCGCGTGGCCCTTATCGCGGTCCCACATCAAAACCACTTCTTCTGCATCCGAACGGAGTATCAATTCCAATTGAGCAGACGACAAATGCTTCCCAAAGCTGCCAGCGCCCTTGGCGCCGATCTTGATTACAGCCCAAGGGGATTCCACCAGGATTATCATTTGCTGGTGTTTTGCTTCGTCCCAATTATAAAGCACCCTGGACATCTTCGCGCCTTTGGCATGCTTCGTCTTGCTCACGCCTTCAGGCGGACGCTTCTGCATGTACCTTGCCTGAAAGCCTACGCATCGACGATTGAAGTACGCAGGGGCTATTAAACGATTAGCATATCTACCTTTGAGACAGTACCCAAGTCTGAATCGCTGCGCGCGCTCGAGCGAAATTCCGCGCTCTGCAACGTACGGTGGATAATAACCTTCACCAATTGAAATAAATCCATCTGGGAGATTAATCTCTGGGATCGGCTCATCTGCTTTATCATCGTCTGACTCAGCGAGCGCTGCAAATGCCTGTTCCAGAGCGCCGATAAAATCAGCGTCTGCCGACGTACCGCCGTCCGCCAACCGTTTAATTGCGTCGGTGAATTCCAGGTCTTCCATCCACTCAATCAAAGACAAACACGTACGCCCAGATCCTAAACCGTCATCCTGATCGATACAATAATAGCAAATCCAAGAACCTCTCTTTACCAGCTCTCCTTGAATATCTCGCTTATCTTCTGTGAGAATGTACAGCGTTGGGTGCTTCCAATTGCACTGTGGACACGTCATCACGAAGTTATTCCCGGACATCACGCCGTCAAACTGATCAAGGTACCGCGCGAGGTCAAACCTTTTCTCTAGCCTTTTTAGCTGAAGATTCATCGCGGTTTATTCGGACAAGTCATTGGAACAAATTCAATCTCTGCGCAATCCAATGTTGTTGTGTACACTGATATTGGTGTTTGCATTATACGATTTTTCAGCTCCTTCATCATTTCGTCAGATGGTGCCTTACCCACCACAGTATATACTGGTCTACACAACTCACAAACATGAGATTGTGACAACACTCTACGTTTCCAAATTTTGGAAAGCACAATCACACTATTTTAACATTATTAATTAACACCGTCTGTACTCCACACTTCAAGATGATGGTACTCTGAGGCATCGAATGGTTATAAACAATGGTAATATAATTCAAAAAATTCAAAACAGCGCGACGTTTCCATACTTTTGATAATGCCATTTAATCATCATCCTCCGTTACGACAAAATCATCCTCCGTTACGACAAAATTCGCATTCCGAACTTCAGTGCCTCCGATCATAAATACCGCACGGTTGCCGGTTAAAACTACAGTTTTCCGATTATCTTTTACCACATCAGCAGCTCTGTGCATAAAGCGACGATTCCACAATGCTGCTAACGTCATCGATTCACAATTGATACGCGTTCATAATCAACTCTGATTTTGAATTCCATACGCGCTTTACCTCCTCTGACCTTCATTGAATACATTCTAGCTACGCGTTTCAATTCTTCTTCTGGCGTCATGCAGATCGCCAATAACAAATCACACGTCATAGCTGGCTTAAAACTCTCAGCTAGATCTTTCATTGTCAAGACCTTTTTCCCCATCGATTCTCGATTTCCCTGAAATGCCGTCCAAACCAAAATTTTCAAACGCTGCGCCATTGACCGTAACTCCGTCACGATGGTCCCAATCTCCTCATACCGGCTATCGTTCTTTCGATTACGACTCTCGCTGACGTCCGACGCCTTCAGTAGTCCTGCATAATCAACCACAACAACGTCAGGGTAGAACCCTTTGCGCTCAAGCGATTTAATATACAGCTCAATCTGTAAAACAGTTGTTATTCCTTGAGGAAATTCCTTAACGACAATCCGCTCGCCTGGGAATCGCACACCCATCCGTCGCCAAAACTTACGAATCTTCCTAGCGTTGCTCGGCTCCTCGACTGTGTTTATGCTAATCCCGGTAAAGGCACTATCCAATCGGTCTTGGATCGTATCGTCAGACTCCTCCAACGTAACGAACAAAACACATTTCTGAGCAAGCATTACTGCTTGCTTGGCGATATGACACAACCCTGTCGTCTTGCCCACATTTGGGGGTGCGACAAGACCAGCAATCATCTTTGGTCTCGGTCCTCCAGCCTTGATATGCTGATCAACCTCTAGACCTGTCGCAATACCATCAGCGACCCAATTCTTTCGACGCTTGTACCTCTCTACACGATTCCCCACCATGAAATGGCCCATACCGCCTTCAGTGGGTGCTTGCACATCTAAAATACGTTGTAGGCTAGCATCGTACGCGTCTACGTCATTATTTTTCATTTGCTCTCTGATGTCGTTTGAAAATACATCTTTGAGCGTCTGCGTCTTGATAAACCTGAACAGCTCTCTCTTTATAAAGCTGCGATCCTTCACCGGACGTCGCAACTTTGCAATCAACGCATTAACCAAGGCTCGATCGCGCTTCCTAACAAGCCTTCCTGAACGATACGCATTGCGTGCTTCAATCCTGATGGCATCGCGCGCGATGCCAGTCATGTATTTCTTCGCGTAGCCTATGATTAATCCGGATGCCCACCTGTGGATATGGTTCTCAAAATGGTCAGATGCAAGATGAGGTACCCCAAATTGAATGCACCAATCGTCGTCTTGAAACAACGTTCTGACAATGCGCTCTTGAAACGCACTGTCATACGCAAGCTTGACGCGCTCCTTTTTCATTTGACGTTGAGTCTCCAACGCCAATGCGCAATCGACTGCTCAATCGTTCTACGCACTGGTACGTGCCAGCCCTGATAGTCGATGTAGACTCCGTCTAGTGTGATAATCTGCAATGCAACATCGTCATCGCGCATAATCACCACAACGCTTTGACCAAGCTTTGGGTGCACGTTTCTCCAACGGTATTTCTTCGTCACCTCAAGCGCCACAGAGTCCACGCCAGCGCATCATTGCAGCTGTCTCCTCCAATGTTGGATCCCATCTAGATTTAGTTGTGACCCATTGTCTAATGCCATCTGGCATCATCACCAATGTCTGCCTCAAACCACCATGACTCCAGAAGCTAAAACAATCGTAATGCTGACACCACGAACCACGCTTACACAACTTCTCGACACCATCTCGAAGCACGTCATTTTCAGTTACGTTATGCAAAATTGCAGTTACACGCAAATGGTCACTCGGCGGACTATCGACTAAACTAATCGGCGTAACCAAACCATGCTCATCTCGAAACAATGGCTGATCGATTGGTTGCTTCGGAGGACCATGCTCCCAATTACCTTTTAACCATTCAGAGTAATTCATTGGTGATAGGTACCCAAACTAATTAAACTACCTGCGGAATCAAAAATCAGCACAAATTTCAAGTCATCATAACCTTCATTCACGTGTTTCCCTTCAGAACATTTTCCAGTCCTGCAACACTCATCACCTGCAACTGAAATCATTGAACCTCTACGGTGAACCTCTACGGTAAAGACAATTTCCGCGCGTTCGAACATTCCGCAAATCGCCTCCTGATCAGTCATGACAGCTCTCCTTCAATCCGAGCTTCGCGCCGGTCAGCTACCAACTCGTAAACGCCCTTCGCTTGGAGGAATGGCACTGTGAATTGCTCTGGTTGCTCTGCCAGCACTGCATCCTCTGGCAATCGCAACGTACGACAAAGCGATTTGAGATTGCGCTCGTCGATAACGAAGGCCCCCCTAATCGTGTGCTCGTGCAGCTGCTCACGCTGCAATGAAGCACGATACTCGCGTATCCACGAAACGTAACGGACCTGCGCATTCAATCCGTACAGCTGCCTCGGCTGCGGTATTACGTGCTTCCCAAGCCAACGCGTGTACTCCTCAAACTTGACAAACTGAGCCTCTATCCAATCACGAGGCTTGCCTCCAACGCCAATACATGATTTCGCGGCACGTCTGAAGCATTTGCGAATCAATTTGGATTGAGACTCCAAAGCCTCCATCTGCATCGGCGCGGCTCCTGGAAAGCTCGCTTCTGCCATTAATTTGCCTTGGTAATGCGTGTACAGCTTTCTTGCCATTTCGCGCACTGATTTCTTTTTCATCTACTTCCTCTTCTGCAATGTCAAACGACTCGCCTGTGTAAATGTCAATTCTCTCTAGACTATGTTTTGCCAGCCATTTGTGAGTAGCATCTGCAAAATCAACGGCAGCAACTATGTTTGGCCCTTTCCTCTTTCGGCGGATTGAACGCCCAATCTTCTGCAGAACCGCTCGAAGACTCTGGCCTCCATCTGCGACTATCAAAGCGTTGACCGCAGGCACGTCAACTCCTTCGTCAAGGATTGACGAAGCAATTAGCACTCGCCCTTTCTTCGTTATCTTGAACCAATCAACCAACCGATCGCGCTCAGAATCAGGCATTTTACCGTGAGCAAACTCTACAGGATATTTAATCAGCTGACGAATTGCTGATCCTTGGTTCAATTGGCGAACCAACACGAGCACTGCTTTACCGTCGGCTGCGTACTCGTCGGCTATTCTCGCTATAACTTTGTTCCTGTAAACATTATAGATGATGCCTGCTTTGTAAACGCCATCCCATGATTGATCATCCGCTTGCGCGAGGTCTGGCTTGTTTATCGCAATCATTCTCACATATGGCTTGGCACTCACACCAAGTTTTATAAGCTCGTCGTTTCTAATCTCACATATCACTGGACCTGTTGCAGCCTCCACCATCAAGTCATTATCGCCTGTAAATGGCGTACCGCTCATCAGGTAACGAAACTGCGCATTGGGCAGTGCCCCCATCAAACGAAACCAGGTCGTGGCCTTCGCGTGATGGCCTTCATCCAAGAAAACCACGTCAATCGTCTTCAAATACTCACGAAGCACTGCATTGCGATTCTTGGCTCGAGCCGATGGCGATTTCTTCGATGGAGTAATACTGTTGATAATCGCAATAGTAATCTCCTTCGGCTCAAATCTACCTCCTCCGATTACGCCTATATTCTCAACAATAGTTCCAAGTCTTGACGCGATGTCCTCACGAGCCTGTTTTAGAAGGATTGCCTTAGGTACCACAAATAGAATCGTATGCTGGTCTAAAGCTTTAATCATTGCGGCTGCGATAGAGGTTTTCCCTCCATTCGTGGCAATGAAAATGATCCCTGACTGAGCCTTCAGAGCAGACTTAACAGCGTCCAATTGAAAGCTGTATCTGCCGTCCATGGACACACCTTCCAGCATATCCGCGTGCACACCGCTCAAAGGGACTGCCGGTAAGATGTGCTTACGTAAATCGCGAACCTTCGCTTTGACGCTCTGCTTTGCTAACAGCGCTTGAACGCGCGATAGTAACCCTTTGGGAAATGTTCCAATCCCAGCGAATGTAGGGGAAATGTGGAAGTGATGACGTTTTCCATCCCACCGACCTCCAAACCGTCGATGATTGGGCGCCCACTCACTTCCTTTTTGCGTCTCAGCTAGCGCGTCATCGAGGTATTTCAGCACTGTTTTTGGCGCGCGAACAATACGAGCACGCACATTTGATAAAATCTCAATTTTCGGCTTTTTCATCAAATCAACCGACGATGGTACAGAACCGAGAGACTGTACGCTAGACCTGTGACAACTTCGCCATGAAAGCTAGAATTTACACAGTCTTGCAGTGCTACACCGCGAACGTAACCAGCTGCTACGGAAAAAGAGTCACGCTCTGAAAAATCTCGAAACGCTTGATCTTCCGAACCACTTTGTGCACACCGGATGCGAGGATCAACCAAACATCATACACGTAATTATTTGCTTCATCAACATCGTCAGCTGAAATGAGCGACGTGTCGATCGAAGAGATAAAAAATCTCGCTTTTCCTTTGGTCGCGCCAGACTGAGGCAAAATTATGAACTGACCGTCTGCTCCGCCAGCATTAAGCGTTCGCTTCATGATTAATGGAGCAATGTCTCTCCAATGCTTTTTAACCGTAAAGAATCCCATCGCGCCGGTTAAATCTACAGGCTGTGCTGACAAGTCAACAGCTGTAATCTGGTACGTCTCGTCGGCTCCTTGGGATATAACAATCGTGTCGTCCATGGGCTCTAAAGTAAAAACCATTCCCAAATCAGATTGAGTAGCCAATGCTCCAGAGCTTTGCGTTTGCAATTGAATGAACGCAGTATCCGCCGCAACCGTAATAGGGGCGGCGCCTGACTCTGATATTAAATGAATAATTCTTGACACGATGTCACTTAATCATTGACCAACTCTATGACATCACCATTTGCCAGCGCGGCTGTAAAAGCGTAAGTAGCTGCTAATGTGAACACTCCATTGACTGTGGTGAATCCCCCAATCTTCTTCATCTGGCCGGTCAATGCTCCGCTTCGAACGACGGCCAACAAATCTTTCCAAAAATCTGTTCCCTCTGTTCTGTTTGAAGAGAATGTAGTTACGCTCAAGCTCGTACTTCCAACCACGGCAAAATACGCCGGAATGACCTTGAACGTAATCTCACGCTGTTCCATGAGCTTCGTGCCACCGATACTTTTAATCACCAAGACGTACGTTCCTGGCGTATCGATATTGACTGCAGTCAGGTTAATAACGAAAAGACCCTTTGCGTTCGTCGCATCTACTTGGGTAATTGTTGGCGAACCCAATAGCGTATTGACACCGTTCTTCGTGAGATACACAACAAACGATCCCATATCTGACGATTGTAAACGCGTCGACATAGCCGTCGTGTCAACACACGTGAAATATATGTCACGCTCAACGGTTCTTGGATCTGATTGGCTAATGAGTTGCATATATGTCTTCTTTCGCGGTTAACGGTCGCACCTATTTGCTCATCGCGTTCAGGCGGAGTTGGACTAACGAGCGACTGCGCTCGGTCACCATGGGATCGTCCAGCCAAGCGTCTGAAGCAGCGTCTTGATCTGCGCGTTGGTTAGCTCGGCGGCGGCGCCGAAGAATGCGACGCGGTAGAGGATTGCGCCCGGAAAACCTAACCGATCTTGGAAAATCTTCCCCGTAGTCGCTCCCTTGATTGGGGCGAGAATCTCCTGATCACTCCATCCGGCAACCCTGTTGTTTGTAACGTCGTATATAAATCCGATTGGTCTGACCGCACCGACACTGCTGACGGCACCACTTACAGAACTGCTGGAGACGGCCTGGAGACGGCCTGTATTGAGTACCGCGTCGTAAGTTGGGACCCCGCTTCCGATGATCGTTCCGTAAACACGAAGGGCCGCCGGTATTGAGTTTAGTATTACATACCCTATTGTCAGGGTCGATGCAGTCGCAGGATCCGGTAGTCCAGCATCGGAGTTAGTAACCAACCCAGTCCCAGCATCCGACCCCGCAATCCCCTTTCTCGTCCACCCCGCCACCGCCTGCTGATACGTGACCGGAGTCCCTGATACTGTCCCCGTGAACGTCCCGATGCTATCCGCCAGATTTCCGCTCGCTTCCTGACACCCCCACAACAGCGATGGCCCGCCGCTCGCAATCCCCGCTGTGGCCATCACGATGGCCCACTCCGCGGCATTCGCGGGGCAGTAGATGCCGCTCGCGGAGTCGCGGGTTACGCTGGCCATGGAACTGATCGCCACCAAGGCGCCCACGCCGATTGTGTTGATCCCGAAGGTGACGTTGACGGCCCCGGTAGCACCGGCCGCAACCTTGTCGTACTGCCACGCGGCGTTCGTGATCATGTCCGTGGCCACCGCTCGCGTGGAGCCGTACCGGTTGATCCCGTTGACCAGCGATCCCGCCGGCGCCATCGTCACCGAGTTGACCGACAGGTTCGTGCGGTAGCCGCCGGCGAACGGGATCACCAGGCAGTTGGCCACTGACGTCGTAATCTGCGCGAGGGTCAGGGCCGTCGAGAACGCGTCGTTTTTCGACGTGAGGATCGCGTCTACATTGTTGTGAGTCAACGCGCTCGGACCGCGCACCACGCAGATACGAGCGCCGTTGATCGGATTCGTCGTCGGAGTGGTAATTGGCATCGTCGACGGAGCCGTCTTGTTTCCAAACGCCGTCAGATCTCCAGACGACACTTCGCGCACAAAAATAGCGACTCTCGCCGACGTCGTGCCATTCGTGGATACCAATTGTGTCCCTTTCGGAATCCATTGCTTGGTTCCCGCAGTGGTCGGCGTGGTGATCGGGTCGTTGCCTGCGAGCCCACCGCTGGGATCCTGCGAGATCGCAAACAAGATCTCGAGATCGCCAGCGATCGAACAGCCAGGTCCATTAAAATTATAGGCGGCAGCGCCGGTGTACAACGGCCCCCATCCCATAATCGTTGGGATCGTCGTCGGCCGCGCGCGAGGAACACCCATAGCGTCGAGCATCGCGTACGCGCAAAGCTGGCCGATCACGTTGACCGAATCTCCGACCCAATGGAGGTTATCACTGGCGAGTCGGAATCCAGACGTGTTGATCAGGGTGATATTCAAAGGAAACGCTGCCGCTACAGAGTCCTGCGCGGCCTGGATCGTGGTCAGAAACGTCACTGCAGGAGCCTGCTCGTCAGGCGAGCGCAGCATAATGATCTTCGTTCCGGCTCCGTACTCAGCGAGAGTCGCGTTGACGCTCGTGGTCAAATTTGCGGCGCAATTAGAAGCGTTTGTTCCATTAAATCCGTCGTTGCCCCCCATATCCATAATTTGACCGCGAATCCGCCCACCCATCGCGGCTTCTTGCGCGTGGTTGGTTGTCACCGATTGCGTCCAAACATTGGGTCCCCCGCCAGGGCTTGTCGGATAGCTCGCCCCAGGAGTCCATTGAAATGCGCCGCTGCCATTGACCGCGTTAGCCATCACCAAACCACACGCGTAGCCCGCGCGGATCATTTCATAGCCGAACGTCCATTGAAGTCCGGTATTGACTTGACCGGCCGGCGCATACGGACCGAGAACGGTAACGTTGGTCAACCAGTTGATCGGATCCGACGCTGCCTGTGCGAATCTTTGAAAGTACGGAATCGACGGCAACGTCGTCATCACTGGGAATACCGGATCGCAACCGTTACCGGATGTCGCATCGCCGATTGCCTGGCCGATTCCGTTCGAATCGGCTGGAAAAATGGAAAAGATCGGGAGAAGCGCAGCTCTCTTTAAGAATGCATCTGGATCGCTGAGCAACCCAAATCCATCATTTGAACTAATAATCACGGTTGTCTCCTATTAAACTAATACGAGAATTCCACCGGCTGAAAATTGCAAAACGTAGTCATTAGCTACCGGTGCAATCTTTGGCGTAGCGTCTACACAGCAAATCAAACTACGCGTCGCATCGCTCACATTCTCCACGTAGACAATCACGGAATCAGCGACACCGCCTCCTAAACCGCTCCCTGTAAACGTAGCAGCTGGCCACGTTACATTGTCCGCGTCAAAAATTATGCGATTGAGCGTGTCGTTCTCCAATAGCGTCTTATTCGCAAGAACCTTTCGAGCATACCCAGAACCGCTCAATTCAAACGCAACATCAGACACAAAGTTATGCGCCGCAGAAAACACGTAACCGCTATTTACGAGCAAAACTCTAATATCGGCTGTGTTCAACGCTAGTAAGCCGCTAGCGATTAAAAACTTACCTTTATTGTAGGTTCCTGTCGCCATGGCTTACCTCTTTTCACAATCAAACACGTCGACGTCTGTATCGGACTCCTTATCGTCATCCTCTTCATTTGAGGACTCGTCCGAATGCTCATCGAGTCTGATAAACGGATTAGTTCGTGCTCTCAATTCACGATTAGATAAGCTTTGACTGATCGCTTTAGCTTGTGCAATCACACGTTCGCGTGATGCCAAAACCTCGTCAGTTGCTCGTTTAGCACGATGGGTACTCATTTTACCGCTCCCTATTTGACAAGTTTATCGTGAAGCTTTGCGAGCATTGTCGAAAGATCTTCATTTGATTCTTGATACTGATGCGCTATTCTTTCAATGAACACCGTCATTTCTCGACGGATATCGTCTTCTCGCTTCCTCCCAGCGTCGCGTTCTTGAACCAATTGATGGCTGTAGCCCTCCAACGTCTCTTTATTTCGACGCTCGTAGTCAGCCTTCATCGTCTCTTTTTCAGTTTTGCACGCCTCTAAGCACTTAGCATTATCTGCTTTGAGTGCTTCACGCTCGGCTGCCCAAATCTTTCGCTCGGCCTCCATCTTCGTACGATCGTCTTTCCCTTCACGATAGAGAAAACGGATCACCAATCCAAAAACGACAGCAACCAAGCCGACAATACCGTAGCGCAAGACTTCGCCTACGATTGACGTCTCTAAACCACCGGATGGGATTGGTTCCATAATCATTTCGCTTTACGCAGCTACGCCAATGATATCCCAAGCTGGTGTTCCAACCCCAGCTTGAATACTAATTGAATGCACAATCGCCTTGTCAATCTTCAATGTCTCCCCGCCCTTCAATGTTACCTGCGCTGCAGCACGATTAATTCTAACGAGTAGGGTATTTGTCGCTACTGCATCTTTATTACTAATCCTCGTCTCACGTAAGTACGTCGCGCGAGCTTTTGGCGTAGGCGCAGTGCCATTTGAATTTGGTGCACCTTTACGCCATGGAGACAAGATCGCTACAAAAGTCTCTGTAGCCGACGACGTGCCAGACATCGTTGTAGGATAACCGGTACCACCGCTCATATTAAACTCCTTTACAGATTATCGCCATCGAGAAGGTGATTGAAGACTCGCCGAACACGTCCAACGCTGTAATTAAACGGACCGCCGTTTAAGCTTGTATTCCCAATATGAAAATAAGGTCTAATAACGTCATTGAGGGGAAGCGCTGCGCTGATAACGTCGGCCACCTTTACACCGTTTAGATAACCGCGGATTCTAAACGAGCCTACCCCAGACGTCGACGTATTCGCTCCATTAATCTCCAAACGCATTCTGTACGTTGTATTTTGCGCTACCGCAACACCCGTATCGGTGTCTACCGTTGATAAACCTCCAATCCCGACCACTCTCAGTTGCCAATTTGCTGTTGTGTTGGAATTGAAAAAGTAAATAAAACTTGTTCCAGCTCCACCATCATTATTCTGAACACCCAAAGCAAAATTTCTATTGTTAACAGCAGCTGTAATCGCCTGGAGATTAACCATCCACTCTTGGACGTAACTAACATTACCGTTCATCAAGCATTCGTACAGCTCCGTCGTCATTGCCTTGACGCCGGAAAAACTTGCAGATCCTGGCGTCAACAGGGAGAAACAAGCTTGATTCAAACTTGCTGTAGGAGATGAGCTATACGTGCGTTCTACAGCTGGACCTGGAGTAACCAATTCCGTGGACAATAGCCCTGTAAATATCCACCCTGGAGGATCCACAATTACTTGCATTGTAATCAAACTAATCTGATTAACTCCCGTGACCGGAACAGCTTCCATCGTAACTTCTAGCGATTGACCTTGCTGTATCGAAAGCTGATTAATCGATCCGCCAAACGGTATTGAATGCACAACGTTTCCGGTTACACCGTCGTTATCGATGAACATAATCTGATTTTTCAAAAGTGGTACTGATGTTCTTGCATAAACACGATACCTAATAAAATCTGTGCCCACTGTCCGGTTTACATTTGCAGCCATTATCAGGAGAGAAAAACCTTTTTCCGTCTGTGGTACCAAACCAATCCCATAGATTTGACCTGTCGCATTTAAGGTCAATGCTTCCTTATCCGCCGCAATGTTGAAACCGCCGCCAGCGCCACCAACAAGTGCAGCTCCAAACGTCGTATAGCACCATGTACGTGTCGCTGGAACGCACCAAGCCTCATCCAACTCAGTTACAGCACCCATTCGATAACCGTTATGGTCTATGACTGACCGTCTCTTTAGGTTCCAGCTTCTCCAAACTGTAATTGGCGTAGTCGTACTCTCACCAGGCGAATCAAATAATGCATCTATGCCTACGGACGGCGAAGAATACGCTTGAAAATTATTCGCTGCCGACGGCACGACATTTCTGGAACCCCTCCACCCTAATTGTCCAATTTGATACAACGCTGCATTTACTAGCTCGCGCAATGACGCCTGTGATCCAGTCACTGTTGTTGCACCAACTGTCGTCCCTGTGTTCGCCGTCGGCAGTGTTGTAGGCACAGTCACAGTTTCCAACGTATTTGCTGCCGGCGTAAACGCCACGACACCGCCAGTATTGGTGCAGATTCCTAGAAACAGCAAAGACCTCGTAACTCCGGAAACAACGTCCTCCGCAACAACTGTTCCAGCAACACCAGCGCGAACGTACAAATTGCACGTTTGGCGAGAAGCAACATTAATTGCCTGCACAAATTCAGTGAATGGTGTAGTTGCTGGGATAAACCGACGCACCTGAGGATTCTCAGTAACGTCTGCCATATACGCATAAACCTGCTGGCTAGACCCACCGGCAGGAATTGCGACGGACAAAGTGGTCCCAGCCGGTTTAAGAACCAAACCTCCGTTCGCGTCCAGTCCAACAAACACAACCGTATCAATTCTGAACAAGCCGTCCGAACCACTGGTTGGATTTATCGTCAGTGATCCAGACCATCGCTCGCCAGTCGGTAAACCTACCGTCGCTTTTGGCGAAGACACTAATGCGCGCTGCATTCCCTCGAGACCAGATTGCGCAGTCACAGCAAGCGCCAAAAAATCTACGAGATCAAACCGCTCGTTTGAATCTGCGCGAGGTTTCGTGCCTAATACTTTATCACCAGCAGCCATATCTGATCTCCTTCACAGAACCTCTTTACGGAGTATTACCCCTGCTGCACGCACGAAATTATCAAAGTAAAACGAAAAAATGTCAAGCCTTCCCTGACCATACAAGTACACAAGTTGACTCGTCGGAGGATTCAAACCTCCCCCAGCCACGGATGCACTCGCCAACATGAAGTCACCAAGAAACGATGACACTTCTGGGATATCAATATAAAATTGATAATTTCCAGCTGTAACCGCCCCAGACAACACCAACGTGTTCACCTTCGTAGAAGTGACATACGATGCAGATGATATCGTAAACGATGTCCACACGCCACCAATGAAGGCTCTCAATGTCAATCCCACCAAAGTCACTGCAGCAAGGCGAGCGTCCGTTCCTACAAATGTAATTGTTGTTGTCCCCACAGCCGTCAACGTCCCTGGATAACCGTGCAGGTAGCTCGCGATAGCAGGATTTCCAGCAATCAAAAGCACTGGGCACTCGAATATAAATTCGTTCGGATTAACCTCGTAAATCTTCCACGAGACTCCAATCGACGCTTGCAAATCGGCCTGTGTCCCAAAAATCGCCTCTGCTAGCCGATACGTCACAAGCAATGGTGTCTTAGGCAACCACGATAGAATCTGACCAATGCTTCGGTATAGCTCATCATCAAATGGTGATTGTGGAGGTCTTGGCACACCAAAATTTGAACCCAGCCTAGTCAGATGCTGACCTTGTGCTGAATCCCAAAACATTGTGTTTCTCGCCTGCTCTATTGCGCTGATGTCTTGCGAATGAAAAAGCGATTGAGCAAAATTGTACATCGCAGAATCCATCCGGCCAATCAGACCGAACGCTGCGCCCAAACCTGTTGCAATAAACATTGCTGCGCAAAAAATCCCAGCCCCGCCGAGCGCTACCCCAAACCCTTGAAAAACACCGACGTTTGCCAATGAGCTAGAAAATGAAGCTGATGCGCTAATTGAAAAGTGTCCAGACATCGTGCGAAAGCTAGTTTTTATTTTCTGTGCTGCACGGTCTACGACAGCTAAAACTATCACCCATTCACCAGCAGGGACTACGTCAGTTGTCACAACTGACGTCGGCACTCCGCCTGATTGGACTAAAAATTTCAGTTTGTTCGCATTCACGCCACCGGTCACAAAATCATACCCATTACCTCCACCAGTGCTCTTATTGCAAAATCTTGCAGAACCACTCACTCCGCCGTGCGACGTCACCTTGACAACAGCCATCATCGCAAAATCGTCTGCCGCACCTACGTCGAACGTTCCAGCTGTCCCGATAAACGAGGCGTTTGTCGAGTCTGGCGTCTGCGCAAATACACCAATCGCTGTGTCCACTGTGTTCGGAGATAACGGACCAGGCAATCCGTAAATCGCGTTACCAGTAGACCTTGTCAGCGGCACTCCACCAAATATCGGCTGCAAATCACCAGAAACCTCATTACACAGCCACCCAAAACCCCACGAACCAAACCCAACAGCTGAATTCATTGCCTGACTGGATAAAGGATACAATCCTCCAATGCCTAAACCACCAATCGTGGTTTCACCTCTGAAATTATCCTTCCCAAACAATCCTCCAATATTGTTACCACTCTCTCCGATGCACGCTAATCGCTTAGCCCACCCACTCTCACGATCTCTTCGATACGCTGGAGGAAGTGATTCGCGTAAAACGATTGATTTGTACAAATCTCGCGCATCGCTAGAACCACCACCAGTGACTGCAGCACTCTCGGACGCCGGTCCGGAGGTCTCGCTGAGCAAATGAAGAATTCTTGACATTACGCAATCACCACATCGGAAGCATTCATCCGCGCAATCTGACCATCGAGAACGCTGAAATTAGCTGCTGGAGACAAAACTCTGCAATCAGCGACACCAGGCACTGATTTAACAAGCCTTATAACCTCTGAAAGCAGCACTGCTTTGCCCATACCCAATCCGTTAACATACGCTTGCACCACGCTCTGAACCGTCGATGCGAGCGCAGCATCCGCCACACCTGACACAGAGACAACTTGGATAACGATCGTCGGAGTTACCACCGTCGGAATAACAACTTTACATTGCGTACCTAATGAGCGAATCCCTGGAAAATTATCCAAATCGGTCTTGTCGCCATTCACCAAGCGCTGAGCATATGCAGCGAGCCCCCTAGAGTACGTGTAAGCACCCACAGAACCCAGCGCATTATCGTCAGCGGCAATGAGAGAATCGTGAATCCCTAAAGCTACGGTCAATTCCAAATCACCATTTGATTGATTAAAAATGTAATCGGTGTCAGGAATCAGAGGATCGTTTGCAAAATTAAAAATCGCATACGACCCAAAGGCTGGAGTAGCTCCGATCGCAGACAGCGTCAATCTAATAACAGAATTGCTCACAATTGAATAGAACTGATCATCGCCTGCTTTCATCACAAAACCAGCCCACTGATTCACAGTCCACACTTTGGACGAATCCTCGAGAAAATTGGCACCGACCAAAGTCGCGACACCGCTCCCATTCGTCTCACTCTTGAAAAGTCTCGGCGTTCTTTGAGCAGCTGGCGATTGCACCTTGAAAAACGGGCCGTACGCATGAAGGCTTGACCTTCGATCTCCAATCCTAGCGTCAGAGATCAATACGTCGCGCCCAGTCTTTATCTCTGAATCAATTGTAAACGTCGCTGTGCCGTCTGAAATATACAGCAACGATTGCCCAGGAGCCACAGGCTCTACCGTCTCAGCGAAAGCGATGATCCGATTGCTAAACGGATCCTGCTGTCCTGCGACTAACGTCTCAATCGAGAGAGCTGTACCTCGGCTCAAGCTTTGAATGAATGAAGAAATCCTGTTGTTGTATGTATCATCATCTTCGCGGTCTGTGCCACGTGTTGCGGCATTTGGGTTTGTAATTGTCGCATTGGCGAATGGCTCGGACTGCCATTGCGTTATCGTGTTAGACCCTACTTTAGTCTGAACACCAGCAGCATCAGACTCCATATTAATCAATCCAGTTACCAATTCCCCATCGAATAGAAATGCTGTCGCTCCAACCGTTCTAAACAGAACCCTGGTTGACGAAGCTGACTCAGGCACAAAGCCAATCGTTCCAGATGCGATAGGTCGGTCAGACCCAAAAGTTGACAGTGTCACGTCTGAATTGATTGCGTGTGCAAACGTCGTCAACGCACCCAAGGTCAATACTGTGCCGACACGTGTAAACGTCCTCAGCTCTCTACGAACCGTGTCTCGCTCAAAGATTACGGATCCTGACAACGGCCAATCTCCTTCAGTTCCAGAGAGGATCTGACAGGAGCCAGCAGCAACGCCTATCGCAACAGTGATAACAGATTTAGTAGCTGTCGTTTCTACGGAACCAACCTGCAAATGAGGATTACGCAAACCAGTTGACGGAACCACAACTGTAAAAATCACGCCGACTCTCGTATAGGTTATCGATTCCTCGCGCAGCGTACCTCGCTCAATAATCAATGATCCTGACGCTGGCCATCCAGTTGCGTCAGTAACAGAGAATGAAGTGATTCCCTGGACTGTGTCCGCACCCATGAGCGCTGTTTTCCTCGTCGACCCATCGCCAACAACAATTTGAGTAATGCTCGTTTGTGCCTTCCTACGTCGCATTGTCGAAAATACAACGGACCCAAAATCCTCAGCACGACGGTCTAAGTCATCACCTTTACAATTGCCTCGGAAAAACAAATCAACAAGCTTCCCAATTTGAACGTATTCGTCCGCATGCTGCAATGCGGATGCTTCAAGCTGCGTTCTGTCGAGAGAGCCAACATTCAAATCAGTATCAGGCCCAAGCTGCGCTCGATGCGTCGCAAACATCTGCGCTTGAATCTCAGCCTTAGTTTTTACACGAAACGCAGTAGGCATCTTGTCACCTTTTGACTCACGAAAGCGGAATTCTAAAAAACAATGTCTGCTGTGTCCTCACAGGTCTGGCAAAAAACTCAAAAAACAACGCTGTTCCTATATACGTAACCGACGAGCGTTCAATCGACGAAATGCGTGGATCAGCTAGTAGAGATTGGCGAACATAAAACACATACATTGCTGCAGCATTTGGCTCAAATGGCCGACCTATAATATCTGACGTTCCGTATTCAGGGTTTGATTTATTGGAACCTCGTGTCGTTTGCAAACACAACGCAATCGCTTGCTCCAAATTCTCCAATCCAGACACCGTCTGCGTTTGATTGCGCGGACCAAACACCACATCAATCAAACCTTGAGAAAACGTTGCCAGCATATCAACGCCAAAAGCTACCGTCTCTGGTGTTGATGGTCTGCGCAATGGGAGCATATCCAATCGCAATTCAAACGCATCTCCCACCGCAGGCGAAGATGCGTACGTCCTATTAACTGTCAACGTATTGACGTCATTTGCAACAACGATACGCTTTTGTCCTAGCAACGCTCCACTCGTAAACTCCAGCGTAAACCCAACCCACATGTCCGATCGCCAGGGGTTTTTAATGGAATCGTTATTGGCAAAAACAGCATCAAGGTCGGTCAACGCTACAACGATGCTACCGCTAACCGTAGCTGAGGATCCGTCCAACGGAATGGCCGTACTCAGTGACACAGCATCCTGTGTCGAAGGAACAAAGATCTGCTCTCCCCACGCAATCGTTCCAAAAGGTTTATTTCTCTTATCAGAGACAATGAACGGCGCCCGCAATTGGTTTGCAATCACCAATTCCACGAAGCGCCGTGCGTCACCAAGAACCCTCTGCGCAACATCAAATATTGTCTCTCCGGTCAAAACGAATTCTGCTCTCAGAGCAGACATCGCGACCATTTGCTCGATGTCCCCCACCAAGCTTAACCCAGACGTTCCAATAAATGGACTCACCGCCGGAGAACCGGATACGTCGCTTTCTTGAAAGAAATTACTTTTGACACCTTGAACCGCACGAGGCTGGGTGTATTTTTTATTCTCATCCGCAAATTCTTGCCCTGGCGTAGATCCATACGTCGCCAAATGGTGAGACACCAAGCCTTCCGTTAAAAACCTCGTCTCAAGGATCCACTCATTGACATCCGCCCTAAAGGCTTCTGGTGTTACACCAGTATACGAGTCTTCCAAACCGATTAGCGCACTGTATACTTGTTTGTACAAATTCAACGGTACGTCCAAGACAGCGCGGCGAATTGACGCTACGTCTGCAAAAAACGATTGGACCTTCGTAATCGCGGTAATGACTCCTTGCAGCTTCAACGTAAGAACACCGGTGCTAAACCGTTGCACAAAGCCCTTTGCGCTAGCCGCAAGCTGCACCAAACGTGTAATCGCTTTACCAGCTACTGAATCGAGAGAGGTGCTCACTGGGTTACGCAGCTGCTTCAATGCGTCGCTCCCACGGTCTCTATCACCTACGCCCAAAGACCTAGCGTCACTCCCTTGATTCAATGCTTGAACACGTTTCTGAGACGGCTCTATGCAATCAAATGCGATATCATAATTGTAACCAAACCTCGTCCGATCCATTCTGAAATGCTTCAATTCTATCATCCAAAATTCATCACCTTTGAAATCCAAATAGTGCAATTGGATGTTTTTCCCAGCGCGCCTCTCTGCCATAAATTGCCGAAATAGCCTGCGAAGATGATAAAACTCGTAAAATCCAGACTGCTTCTCTCGCTGGCGCAATGCTAATCCAAGGTTCAGATTGCTCTGATCGTTCGTCTGGCTAATCGTTGGACCTTGCATGTGCGTCGCGTACGGTGCAATTGGAGGCAAAAGACCTGTGGTGCCTCTAATAGCTACTGATTTAATCAAGCCTCCTCGTGACTCGACAAACTTTCCTCCACCTTGTGAAAAAGCCGTATCCGTTGCTACAGGCTCGTCAAATGAAATCGATTGAGGATTCAAATTCAAAAGATGGATGTCATCTGGCTGCGGATTTCCAAATCCTGTTTTTCCGCTCTGGTTCGGCGCAGCATTGCCACTGTAATCAACCGTAGCTGAGCGATCCAATAGAAAGCCATACGCAAACGTTTGCGCCGCCCAATTTTCAAGGGGCGGCATCTTCGTGGTTTGATCATCGCTATTATCAGCCATACGTCACACGATTGTTCCGGTACCGGTTCCGGTGCCTGGACCAGACAAACCGAGACCTGTCGTTACTCCAGATACAGCAATCACAGCAACAGAGCTGTTCACAATAGCGAACGTCTGAATGTGGAGCACAATAGCTCCGCACATCGCTTCCATCATTTGTATTCTATACGCGCTCAATTTAGCGTCAATACTATCCTGAGATTCACCTGGAGATATGGACGGCTTAGCGACAGCATCAACTGCCTCAATAACCTGCTGACCCATGATATTACCGTCCATCGCCATAGCTAAAATTTCTTTGCAAGTACAGTTCTGCTTGTGCTTCCAAGTTGCCAATACTTCGCACCACTGAATACGTCAATCCCAGTACCGTGGACAACGCCATCGATAGTTTCTGTCAATCCGTTTCCACCGAGAAGCAAATCATTGGCTGGAATCACCTCAACATCGCCGTTATCCAGAAAGCGAATTATTGATCCACTTTTGTGTGACACTTCAATCTCTTCATTAGCTTGTAATGTGATTGTCGTGTCCCCACGTTTAATCTGATACGTTCCATCCTTCTGTGTCTCCACAGACGTTCCTTTATGCGTTTGAAACCTCCTAAAACCTTTGTCACGCGTCGCGCCGTAAGTCAACCGGCTATGTGGCAATACAGCCACAATGACTGCATTATGTTGAGCGCCGTAGTTACAAGTCACCAAAACGCGATCTCCGTCCGATTGCGAGAGCTGCGCTGTCTTTGGGTCAAATACAGGAGTTGTCGCTCCAAACTGCTGTTGCGCTGCGCGCAAAATATTATCTTCACCATCTTCCATCCCGGATACTTGATCGCACCTGCGACAATTTTTGTAAATTTGAGATGTTCTCAAATCTCGCACGTCGTATTCCACGTACGTCTTTGAAAGGTTATTCACATCGTCAATGTAGCGAACGGCAATGACGACACATTCGACTGTAGCCACCTTTGAATAAGAAGCATGTTCTCCGGACAGTAGAACACCAGACAATCCAGCTTGACGTATGACTGGATACTCTTTCACGGCGCTCCTGGCGCTACAAGCGTAGTCGCTACAGAATCAGGAGACTCTCCACTCGTGAACAGATCAGAAGACTGCACAACCTCATACGGATCAGGATCGAGAGAACCGCCTTGGTCGGTCCAGAACAAATGTGATTCCATAAACGCGCGCACTGACAAACCTTCGCGCACAATTCCTCGCACCAAATGGAGCGTAGTCCTAGACGCATTTGGATTCGGTGAAAACGAATGCTGAACATTCTGCACATAAAAATCAATCACGTGCGTTGTATTCCCTGACGGCGCATACGTCTGGTATGTAATCCTAGATTGAACAAACGTCAGCCTTGTTCCAATCCTGATATCTGGCCTAAAACGAAGCGTCATTGAACCTGAAAGCAATCTCTCGTTATAGGCATACCACGTTGTAATGAGCGATAGGTAAAACTCATACGTTGGTTGAAACGACGACGTAACATCCGCAGGCGACGTATTCTCGTTTGTCCAAAAATAAATACTCTCCCCTTCAAATCTCCTCAAACCATGCTTCGTAATGGAATCCCTGTTGAGCGTAACACCAAATTGCAAATCAGTAAAAACGTCTGGGCTCGACCCTCCCACAAGACCTGGGAGCCTCAACCTGAACACATTTTTAATTTCGGCAGAACCGGTGCCCACATCATTTGAAAACACTTCTGTCTCGTACACGATTGACGTAGGCAGCGAATAAAAACTCAAGGTGTCATATGGCAATTGGCGGTGCACAATAGCAACGGTAGATTGCAAAGGACCAGCCTCTTGTGTCTGCAAAAGCTCTTGAGAAGTCTGGGAAGCTAATTGCGTTGAGTCCGACAACGCGTCAATCAATCCTGACTGCTCAGCTGAGGCATTACCAAATTTAGACAAAAATTTTTGCGCATAATACGCTGCTCTTTTATGAGCGTCGTCAAACCCTGGAACAAAATCACGAGTGTCAATGAAGAATTCATTGACCAGTCTGTTTGCATACATATCACAAAGAGACCACAGATTCGATGCATTCTGCAGAATCGTCGGCTCATCTCGTTGCTGCATTGCGCCAACCATTGGCGTTTGCACAAATGATTTAGTATCCAAAAACGAAAACAAAGACACTGCCTTGTTTCCAGGAAACCTAAACGGTGTCAGCGGCGTTGTCGTCGGATTTGTAGGCTTTGAGGTAAACAAATCAGTAGGGTCAAATTTCTGACCTATCGCTAGCGTCACAAAATTCTGTTTTAGAGAGTAATAAACCGCTAGCATCGTTTGAACCACTACACTCGGTCCACCGCGCGCAGCGCTATTTGTAAATGCTTGTACAAACTGCGCGTAGAAATCACGCATTACTAAACCGCCAAATGCAGCATCGTAAATCGTGGGAGTTTCCATCAAAATCTTCCCAAGGTCTCTCCCATTAATCGAGACTCTCGTAATCGTGGCCCCTGTTCCAGAAACAGACCTAGTCTCTCGGACCGTATCTACCGACACCAGCATAATCAATGTTTCCGACGACACTTTATCAGCACGACCATACACGAGGAGAACATCCTCTGGCTGCACCATGTTCAAATAATCGCGACGTGGAAACAATTGAACGCTGCAAACACCAGCTGGAGACTCCGTGTCCTTGCTCGTCGATAGGCTCGCAATGTCACTTTCCCCATTCGTGCTAAACTCAGAACCACCGCTGTTCTTTGCTGCAATCTGCGCGAGCCTTGAGAACGGATCGTCTCCTGTAATCTTGGCATCACCAAAACCGCCAAACCAAACAATACGAGTTTGGGCATAGCCCTCGATCACTTTCGGTATATTAATGTCAACGCTCATTTGTGTTTCGCTGGCGTGTCTCCAGGAGCTGGTTTCCTGGATTCTACTGCATGACGCTGCACCTCTTTATGTGCGTCAATACCACTATCAGTCTTGTCCACAATCGTAATCTTTATATTCTTCGCGTTATCCAACGCCCCTTGCGCTTGAGCATTCACCAGCTTGTAAACCGTCTTATACATTTCCTCAAATGACACCGGTGCTCGATGCAATTGAGATTGAGCTGTGTCCAAAGCTTGTTTCTCGATACCAACACCTCCGTGGTTAAGCTTTGTCAACCTCAGGATATCGGTGTCGCTCCACTTCAAACCATACGCTTGCGCGTTCTCCTTGGCGACCTTTGAGTATTTGCCCACCAATTTTGCGCCCCACATCATCGCAGCGGATGGATCTTTCGACAAATTCTTATGCTCGCCTTCAGTCATTCCCAAACCGCCAGCCTCGGAATCCGCAAATGATGTCTTTCCATGCCCACCCATAATCTGGAACAAACCACGCTCATTCAAATTCGTTACCTGCGAATTGTCTCCTCCAGACTCCTCACTAATCCACGCTTGCAGAAACGACGGTGGAACCCCCATCTTTCCAGCGTAATCATTTATTTGATTGCTCAATGATGTTACTTTATTTGGATTACCAACCCAAGGATTAACCTTCCTCATTGCGCCAGCTTTTACGTCCTCTTCCGTCGACAGTCCAAATCCCTCACGAATCTTCCGGACCATATTTGCAAAACCAGTCTTGGATGATTCTGCGTTCACTTGCTGCCGATGCAGGCCGATCAAACCCTCTTTCTCTGGCGCATTCACCGCCGCTGTAAATTGAGCGGTACTCCCTTCGATGTCTACCGTCGAGCCTTGCCCTGAAGCGAGATTGTCCATTATCAATTGAATCTTCGCCTCGCCCATTCCTGTAAGCAGTGCCAAACCTCCAACGATCCGCGCCTTCCCTGCAGCATTGGCTTTCTTGTATTCCGGCAACGCTCTCTGAAAATTCGTACTAATCAAATCCTCATGGCTCACACCACCAACTGTATCGAGTCCTTTCGCCAAAGCTAGTTTAGCCTCGAAAAACGTTTTACCACGCCCAAACCCAGCCGCAGCCAACGCTGTCATTTGAGTATACCCGGTTTGGCCTTGGGCTAAACCTTTCAAAGACTGGTCCATTCCTTGAGCGGCTGCGGTATTACCTCTGAACTGAGAACCCAATTGAGATATGAACATAAACCGATCAGCTGTCGCTTTAACATCCGTTGTCGCTTCCGTGTTCGCCTCTATTGCGCCGGACAGCTGGTCCATCACCTCGCCAAGCCGACCACGCCCAATCCCCTCACCAACCTGCAAGCCAAACGCGGCACCAAACAGCTTTGTTTGATCGTCGCCTTTGCCAATCGTTCCAGTCCGATAACCAGCACTCTGCAAATTCATCATTTGGCTTCCAATGCCAAACTCGTTCTCACCGCGCATGATACCTGCGATACCTCTGTCATCGCCTTGGCGCCGACTCATCTGCGTTTGCAGAGACGAAAACCTATCCGAATTGAATCCTAATTGCTTCCGCTCCGAATTTACTAGGTCTCTTGGATCTAATAGCTGATTTGCGCCACCAACACCTCCAACCTGGTACCCTCGCAATGCAGCCTCTTTGACACGATCATCTGCGTCCAAAGCTTGAATCGCCACGCCACTAATAGCGCTAAAAATTGGAGCTAGTTGTGGAGCCAACATATTGGCAATCGAATTGCCAAGCTGCATCCCTCCTTGCAATGAACCACCAGAGAATGCGTAATTACCTCCAGCCGTAATGCCTTGACCAATCCCCTGTACTGTTTTATGGAATTGGTAATCCCTGCGCTGGCGTCGGAGGTCGCCAGCCTCTGTAAGCTCGGCACTCCCTCCAAAGCGACCGCGATTGCGTTCAAAGCGATCTGCGCGCGCAATATCTCGTTTCTGCCGCTCAACCTTCAAAAGCTCAAGCGCAATCTTGTGCTGCGCCTCAAGCTCTTTCGTGGTTTTAGCAACTGGCGTTTGACTCCACGATTGACCAGCTACTGATTTAATACCCATCACGCTCGCAAGCGAAGCGCCGAGCTTTGCAAAGCGAGATTGCGCACCCTCCGCCATCTTGTCCACGTCTTTAAGAAACGCAGGCACATCGGCGTCAATTACAAATGTTGCGTCAGAATCACTCATGATTTATCATAGCTATCATCAAAGCCACCAACCAAACTAGACAAAAAGTCTGCGCTCTCATTTGCAGGAACAGGCAGCTTACTCGGTTCTGCCTTCAAACGCGATGCAGCAATTTCTGGAAATTGCTCCTCGTCACTACGTTTGGTATACGCTTTGAAGCGTTTCAAGAAATCAGGATCAACGCCAGCATCCCAATCAATCTCGTCGAAGCGACCTTCCGCTCTCTTCTTTTCCCAATCGTCTATTATCGGATCGCCAGTCTTAAATTGAACATTTGTCGTATCTTTGCTTGGGAAAGCTTCGTTCGGATCATCTTCAATCGCATACATGAAATACTCTATCTGCAACTCTTCTAGAGTATACGTTTGAAGCACCGGATCCTTTAATGGCCTCTTATACTTCTTGCACCACCACCATTGCAGCTCATCGTGTGCTAATCGAGCTGCAGCGACTGCTCTCAGCTTTTCGTAATCATTTTCCCACAGGCTTAAGAAACGACTGCTGAAACGCGAGCACCTCCAAATAAGCTCGCTGCATTGGTTCTGAATCGTACATCTTGGTATTAAACCACGGTGGAGATTGAATCACGCACACAGAACAAACGGCCATCCACTCGTGCAATAGCGCCGTATTCCTGTCGATAGACGACGGTGGTTTGTCTTCGCGCAATTCCGCCATCATCGTGCCGATACGCGCGCGTTCCTCGATGTTTGGCCGTTTGATTGTAAATTCTCCAGACTGCTTCACATCGTCTTCGTCGAGCCAATCCATGAAAAATCGCTTCGTGTAACGAACATCCTTCGCCTTCGCGGCACCCTCTGGCGTGATATCTCTAATCTCTATGCGATCTTTAGGTTTCTCTGCTGTCGCCTCTTCTGGCTTCTTCTCTTCTTCCATAACTCCTTCTCCTTTTTACACAATCTCTGATTCATCAAGCATTCTGAGCGCCACAAATGACACATTCTGTGTCACTACCCCACGAGCCTGGATACTGAAATTTTGTGTCGTCGGCTTTACACCTTCAATCACATACAGCACCTTTCCAGAATTGCGATCCTGGATAAATACCGTAACCGGTGTCAGCAAAAGAATGCGCTCGCCACGCGTTCCAAACTTCGGATAAATCCCCTGCTCTTTGAGAGAGCCAGGAGCAACATCGGTGCTAGCGCCAGATGCTACCGTCCGAACAATCGCGCAATTGAGCGTGCAGCGATATCCGGTAGGTACGTGCTCTTTAACTGGCAAGTGATCTAGAACCTCCACCGGTTCCATCGTGATCTCTTCGCTACCGTCGCATCCAGTAGCGTAAGCGACCTGTGTTCCGTTCATATAGAAACGTGCGCGAGCGCCAGAAAAGCTTCTGGTACCCACGTCGCTAAATGGTAATTCGTTTGCCACGGCTCAACTCCTTTCAAGAATTAGAGAGAGAATTGCGCCGGTACGAGAACGGCGGTATTCAGAACAAAATTAATGCCTGACGTTGGAGACACGTTTGCAGACACACTCAACACATCATTGGTCGCGCTAACAAGAATGTTTTGATAACCAGGCGTCCGTACGCCATTGACAAGGCTATCCGTGATTACACCTTGGTCTCGCAAATCACGGAAAATACCAGCGGAGAATGGCTTCACCGTGAGCACCCTTCCTGCGCTCAGGGGTCTTCCAACGTATTGACGTTCCAGCGCCGTTCGCCAGGTTGACGCAATCAGCTTCCAACCTTGTACAATTGATTCTTCGATAAATGCGTCGTTATTGCTCTTGGTATACGTCGTGATTCCCTTCTCGATGACAAACCCACGCCCTTGGACCAATGTTGAAAAGAGAACACCGTTCAAGAGCAAATCTACAATGTCATTCGCATTGCTCGTGCTCCACGACGCATCATTCGTGAGTGCGCTTGCCTTGATAACCTTCTTCGTCAAAGGTTCGCTCAATGGCGCGCCAGCGCGCATTCCAGCCAAGATCACCGCATACGCCCACTCATCAAACTGCGTCAGGTTTGCTGTCACAGCTGACGGACGTGTCGGTTTCTGGCTACTCAAACACACGTGCTCGCTGTTAAGCGCTTGCGCCGCAAGAATAAGGTTTGCTTTGGTCCCCTGAAACGATGCCCAACCTTGACGCTCACTCCTACCGGCCGTTGCGCTCATCAGCTGACAGTGCGATTGCAAACCAGCATTGATCGACGCTAGCGTATACGTTCCTTCAATCGCATTCGCGTCTCTCGATGCCAGCGTTACCAGCTGATTGAGATTGACTCCACTCATTGCTGTAAACGCGTTTGCCCAATCCGAGTTTGCCGACGTCCCTCGAGTCCCTCCAGCGAGCGCCGTCTTCGTGAGCACAACGCGCGGACCAGTCTGACCCTTTGTCAGCACACTGTTAATCAGAGAGCTGTTGCTATTCAGCCAATCACTCAAGTCAAAGTTATTTGACATGATGACAACTGGCGCAGCCTTGATTGTAACTCCTGCGAGAGCATCCAGATTGCTCGGATCAAACGACGCAGCGTTTGTGATCAACGTTGTCACTGCGTACTTCCCAGTACCTGCGATAAAGAACAGGATATCAGCCAAGCTGTTGTATTGGCTAAATGTAATATTCAGCTGATCAACAGCACCTGCATTTGCTGTCGTCAATGTCGTAGCAGTAATCGTGATTGTCGACGTCGCGGCAGCACCGGTATACTGAATTGAAAATTTACCAAACTTCGTCGGATCTCCAAACTCAGGAGACGTCTCGGTAATCAAATTACCAAACGAATCAATACCTGTGATTTGAACCGTTCGCAGGTTACCACCGGTTGACGTGATTGTGGCTTGAATGCTGTTTGTCTGCAAACCCCAATCTTTGGAGTTGAACGTAAACGTGGTGTCGTGGACAAACGTGGATTGCGTACTACCGTTTGTTTTATAGCAAACCAACGTTTGAGCACCTGCAGGAATCAGCGGATCGTTTCCAGGATCAGAAGCAATCTGCGCCGCTTCGACGAGATTGCCGCTGCGGTACAATGCTTTTACTGCAGCTGATGCATTGAATACTTGAGTGAGCCTAGGTGGACCGCCATCCGCATCTCCAATCAAGCCAACAACGCCAAGCCCTAAAAGAGCAACGCTATTGAATTGAGACGCATCGATCTTGGTGTATGCCCCAGGACGTGTCAGGACAGCGCCATTAAATAAAATTTGCCGAGTCACTTTGACCTCCTAGAACGTGGAAAATATATCGTCGAAAACGAATACCGTAGCTATCCTGACTTTTGTAAATGCCAGCCTCATAGACTGGTGAATTGGATCATGAATACGCCGATGCGAAAAGTACGCTTCAATCGACATAGCCTCTGGATGCTCACCATAGAGCTGACGTAATCCAATCTCTTCTTCTATGTCGGCCATCGATTTAATCGTCGCAAACTTCTCTCCGGCAAACTTCTTTCCAAGCTTGACCTCATCGCCAGGCTGATCACTCATTGAATAACTCCTTGAGCAGCGCCGCCAAATAGGAAACTTGACAGCGACACGTTTACACTCCCAATCGTGTAATCTGGCTTGAGAGCAACATCAAAATTCATATCATATTCAAGCGATAGAACCTTGAAATACGCAAAGCTTGGAAACAGCTCTGGATTATGTTGAAAATCGTTACCACTCATTTTCATATTTCGAGCGCCAGCATACCTATCAAAATCAATCTTGTTCGCTAGCAATAGCGCTTTAATAGTCACGTACAGATACAACGTCGCATCGACGTTCTCCGTTGCAATATAAATCTTCGTCGTGTGGCTCTCAGGCACTGATAGAAGCTGTCGTGACTGCGTAGCTCGTGGCCGATTGTCTGGCACGAACATCTGACCATACAGAGAGGGAGCTGTTTGAATATTGGATGACGCTACAACACTGTGCGCTCCAATCAACATTTGGCCTCCATCATCTGCGAGGTACGTCTCTCCAGTCTTCTCCGTCTCGCTTGCATTGACAATGCAAACGAATGGAATTTGCATGTTATCTCGAGGATAATTAATGATGAAATGAAGATTTGTGTTCTCAGAAAACCAACGCTTCGCTTGTAAACGAACCTCGTCACCATAGCGCCCGAACATCTCGTCAAAAAACAAGTCGCCAGGAGCCGCGATGTCTCGCTGAATTTGCTTGAACTGATATGCGAGAAATTGACGGAGCAACTCCTCAAAAAACAGATTGCCGATAAATCCGTTTGGCGTTTGCGTTCTAGGATCAACGGTCATTTAGACCTCAATCCGCGCTTAACCATCTCACGCTTAAAGATAGATTTCAGTACAAGCTTTGGAAAATTTTTCAATTGCCTCAAAGCGCGAAGACCTTCATACCCAGGATGCCACCAAGCATTCGCATCGCTATTACTAGAGATCCGACGAATCGTTTGGTATGACGATTTCCCAGAAGACCTTGTCCTCAGCATATCGGAATAAACGCTCGTCACATGCTTTGAACTGGCAGCTGGAATCGTACCAGTAACGCGCAATGGATTACGCTCAGCTCTACCGCCCCATCTCGCGGAGATCCGCTCCGTTTGCACTGCTGCCTGAATCTGCGCCTTCACCAATGGAGGCATTCCTTGGCTTCTCACATTCGCTCGCATCTCATGCTTGAATGGCACATCAATGTAGCGATTACCCTTTTCGCTAGTCTTCGCGTTTGGAGAAGCTAATAACTTAGGCTTCAAGTCTCGAGACGGATACCCAACCTCTATATCCTTTGCGACGCCTTCCATCTTGACGACAATACGAGTTGCGGTAGCTGTGACCGCGCCAGCCAAAGCATCCGTAAATAGCTTTGCGGTGTTATGCAGCTTTGTATCTGCGATTTTAGATAGCACTTCAACAACTTTCGACGCGCCCACAACCATTGTTGCAGCAAGCGCATCGTTCATCTTCCCGGACAACTTACCTTTGAAACGGGAATGGATTTTTAACGTCACCTTCACTCGGCACGTCTAGCCCTTCGTTACGTGTAAACGCATCCAATTGTGCAATTACCTGCACTGGAAATTCAAACGGTGCAGGTACATTTTCCAATGATGGAATCAATTGGTCGCGAACGTGATGCGACGTATCTTGCACAATGTAAACCGGCCGGTAGTAGTACACAATTGAAAAATACGTATCGGCGTCCGGTCGGTGCGCTGTCAACCAAACAAGCTCTCCAGTTAGAGTGTTGACCGTAAAATCTTCTGCATTTGCCGTAGCAAACTCCTGGTCACCCACAGCCCAAATAATCCTCTCCACGCTCAGAATATTAAACTTTGGTCTGTCGGTCAAAGAACTGCGCTGGCGAAGGATGCTCTCAGTATGGCGCGCTCGAGCATTAACCAAAGTAACTCGGTCCCAAAACGATACCTTGAATTCAGGATACGCGGTGATCTGAGCTTTACCAGAATCGAATCGCCCGTACGCAAAATATTGTGATGATAGTCCTAGAGACGTGATTAGCATCTGAGTCACCACTGGATTAAAATAGATGAATCCTGAATGGCAAACTCGACAATTTATATCATGTGCACGCGGACTCGGCCCTTTAATAAAAGGACAATACTGTGCAGTCTCCCAAATGACATTGTATCCGTGGACTTTTATCAATTGCGTAAACTTGTCGCGGTCAAATGGCACGCTAAATCCGGATACGTCTGAACGCACGAATGGAGATACCGACGGCTGCCCTATCGCGGTCGGTCCGCCACCGACAATAACGCCACCTGTTCGATTGACGCCCATTACGTCGACACCATATTAATTGGCTTATACGCATCAAGGATTTGCTTGAGCAAACCTGACGTCATCGTCAATTCTTGTGATTTACCTGCCGGTCCGTATAGGTCTTCTGAATATTGAGAAATCCGCGCTTGGAAGGCTGGCAATTGATAGCTCATTGATTGCGATAGTCCATCAATCGAGGCACTCTCACTATTCACACCAATCGGACGAACCAAATCCGACATAATGCGAAGAAGATCGATGCACGCAAGCTTTGCCAAAGCTTCAACAATCATCCTAGGCAGGTCCAGAGGATCCATTCCAGCTATGTAATCTACGCGCCACAGGTTTGGAACGGAAGAAATCCCTTGATACAGGATTGGCAAAAAATCTCCACCCTGCCCAATAATCACAGCACTCAACGCTCCTTGATTTGGTACAACATTTAATTCTCCAGAGTCCTTCCTTATCTGGATCCATTCTGGAGGATACGTTACGATACTAACGCCAAGAGGAAAGACGCCGCGCAGCTGGGTTATCGATTTGACTGGAACCTTGAACAGCTGCAGCCAACCCCAATTAATATAATCCTGCGCGTAATAATCATGCTGTTCGTCAGTGATGACAACCTCGAGGATTGAAATATCGCAAAGCTTTTCTAGTTTACGCAAAGCATTTTGCATATGCGTTTCAAAAAAACTGTCAGGATAAGGCTTTCCTGCACGATCAATAAACTCCAAACCAGTCAACCAATTGGCTCTAAGCCAATCAGGAGTCAAGTCAGACAACTTGATCGTGATATTTCCATCCGCTAGGGCCATCGATTTAGTTCTTCTTCTTCGCCTTCAATGCATCACGTTCCGCGGACACGACGCTAAGCGAATGCTCAAGCTCTTTGCACTTACGCCGCAAAGCCTCTGCCTCTTTGGCCATGCCATCCTGGTACGCTGTGTATTGCGCCCTGAATTCGGTGGCCATTTGCTCAAGCTTCTCTTCCAGCTCTGCATTCTTTTGAGCGAGCCTGGCATTGGCTCCTCTCACTGCAGTCAGATCCGAATTTGCTTTGGTCTCTGCAGCCGTCGCTGGCTGCGCCTCTTCCAAAGCAAGATACTTCTCCTGATCCTCCACAGAAAGCCACCCAAACGAATGAACGTGAATGATGTCTTTCAAGGGAACCTTGATTGTCGCTACGCCATCGTCGTCAAACTTGACTTTGCCCCATCTCGAAGACGGAGTTTTGCCAGCATTGCGACGGTCCATGATTTCCAGCGTAACGACTGTATCAGGATCCATTTCCGTGTTGCGTGCAACCACGGTCTGCTTTTGCGGATTAGCCATACTTGTTCTCCTTCATTTCTACCTGCACTCTAGTCGTCAAGAACATTGATGAAGATCACATTCTTCCGAGGCGCGTACAGGATCGGCGTCATGTAGATCAGCTGCATCCAGCGAATTGACGCCGCAAGCGTCGCCAGCGGAATCTTCATCATTGGCGCCAGCTGCCTCACGCTCATTGACTGCAAATTCATTTGCAGCAAATACGCGCGCGACATTCCAGGCAGCCACTGATTGACATCAAGAAACACTGTCGTCGCCGCGCCAGTCGGACGTGGAACATCGAGCACAAATTGCTCGGTTCCAGCCGCGCCACCGACTTTGCTGCGATAGATGCGATACCCTGTCGCAGTATCCGTACCACCGCCATCAGTAATCGTGAGCGTCACGCCATCGCCTGCAGCGACAGCAACACCACCAGGCTCTTGCACACCAGCGCTCTCGCCAAAGCGATTGAGTGCAGACACCTTGTATTGATACGTACCAGCATCGGCCGCACCAAAGATTGAAGCAGCGTTTGCACCGCTCGCAGCGGAACACGTCGGCGCCGTTGGAGCGCGCACGGACGTTGCAGCAGTCGGCGCATTCTTGACGCTGTTCTCTTTGCCACTGCGCAGAAAGATGTTTCCGCGAAGCGCGATATCCCCAGCGTTCGTTTCCATCAGCTTCGCGCTGTAGCCAATTCTACCATCCGTTTGGCCAAAGCTTCCGCGCTGACGAGAATAGAACTGCTTGCTCATATCGCTTTGTGCGCGCGGAGCAAGATACAGCGCCGAAGATATCCCGTAGTTTTCGACGACAACGTTGGTCGCCTCTTCGATTGCGTCCTCCGTGATTGGCCCACCGCGAAGATCAATCACGTTGTTTGCACTTGCAAACGGATCTCGCATGAGCTGCTCGTCAATGCCGTCGAACGAATCTGGAATGACGCTCGCTTGACCTCTGAATAGCGCGCGCTCAATGCGCATCATCAGCCAGATCGCGCGATTCTGCGTCTCTCGCGCAATGATATTGCCGTACGCATTGCGCACCAACGTCGCCGGATGCGTTACCTCGCCTTGCGTGCCGAGGAATTTGATCATTTCCACGCGCCGCTCGTACGCCGCGTCCTGAACCTGAGGCAATTCACCTTCCTTCGTGAATGCGCCAGACTCACCGCCGTAGCTCGATTGGATCGTGTACTCCTCACTCGTCGAGAACGCAGGCAGCTTCGGAATGTCCTTCCAAAGCTTCATATGCCCTTGCGAGAAAGTGAGCACGCGGAGCGTCGCCTCGAGTGATTCCACGCGAAGCGCACTACCGCCGTCATGGCGCGGACTCTGATTGCCTGCTGAGAGAGCTTTGCGGAGATCGTCCGCACTCATGCCTGCATTTGGGAGCAAACCGAAACCGGTAAGCCCATCGTAGTCAGACATGCCAACGTAATTGCCTTCCATCTGTGACTCCTTTCAGTGTCGTTTTTGTTGCTGTCTGCTACGAAGCAGAACAGAGCTTCTGCTCCAACTTTTGGACAACAGCCTTTGGTAGCATTGAGAAATCGTGAGTGTTTTCGAATTTGGTAATTTCGTCCAGAGAAACGCCCTGACTCTTCAAACACATGTCCGTAAGAGCCTCTTGAATTGCGATAAACTCGACATTCTCCAATGGCGAGCCTAGCTCCGATCCGTCGATACCTGAGGTGTCCCCATTCCGAAATTGCGGTTCGCGAACATTCGCTTTTCGCAACGTCGAACCTTGCTGATTGGGTACAGGCTGATCGTGAATAGCTTTGACTAGGTCCTCCGTACTGCCTAGCTTCTCCACAATCATCACGAGAGCCTTCGCAATCTTTGAATTGAAAGCCTTCTGATTATCACCGAATTCAGTGATCGACTTTCGCATCGACTTCATCAACCGTTTGTCACGCGAATTGCGTTGACCGGCGGTTAGGTTGTCAATCGATTGGACGAGCTTATCGAGGATTGGCGCAGCATCAAACGCAGCTTCTGCGTTTGGAGTCTCGTCGATGAGAGCCTTTCGAATGCTCTCATTACGACGCTTCTTTGTCTGGGACGAAGATTCGCAAGCTGCGAAGCGCCGTGGGATTTACCAAACGGCTTACCTCCCTTTGCAGGTTGATCAGACGATGATTCACCTCCTTCATCCGATTCGTCATCCCCACCGCCAGCGGATTCCCCATCTCCGCTGTCGTCGTCAGATGACATCGAGTCGTCGTCATCATTTCCAGCTTTCGCTACATCGTCATCTGACGATGCGTCGTCAGATTTAGCGTACAGCGCTTTCAGTGTTTCTTCCGCTTTCCGCCGACTCATCCCGCCCTTCATCAGACCTCTCAACGCCTTCTTCATCGCTTTCGCACTTGATTGAATATTTGTTCCCTCCGTCGCCAAGCCTCCATCGTGTGGAGCATCTTGGAGAGCATCTCCGCCCTTTTCGAGCGTTTCTAGTGACGCAAGCAACCTGGCCTCTGCTGGTGTTCTCGCCATAAGCTACTCCATTACGCGAAGTATCCGACAATATTTCCAGTTACTGCAGTGGTCAGAAGAAACGTTCGAACAGTACCGTCAATTGACGTAACGGTAACTGTCGAAACGCCACCCACGACGGCGGACATCGCAACCACATCTCCAGGACGAAGATCGGCGATTTCTTGACCAGTAAGATCGAACACCGAACCGACTCCAGAGGCACCATCGCTCATTGCGAGCAAAAGCTGTCCTCCCACGATGTTTACGACTGACCCAAGCAAAGCACCTCCGAATGCTGGATCAACAGCTGACAGCACTGTCTTGCTATCAGGAATTGTAAAGGTTCCTGCAACCTTTACAACAAATGGTGTAAGCGGATCGCGTCCACCGACATTGAAGCGCACAAGATTCTGACGAGACATTGTTTCTCCTTTTTATTTACGAACGCCTCAACTCGGCGTCATTTGAAAAACTTAGTTAGTAACCAACACGGTCCAGCGCACAGTGCATGGATTTGTTGCAACTGCGTAAACGCCAGCTGCGCCAGACTCCTTCGACGCATTGATTGTAAAGGTGTTGTTTGCGTTTTGAACCGACGCTAGACGATGAACTGTCGCCACACCTCCAGCGTCTTCAAAATTCAATGACTGAACAACATATGACATGATGTCGACACGTCCACCTTTCATCCGAATAGCACGTCCAAGGTCGACGACTGTCGACCCTGTAAACGTGATCAATCCAGTAAGATGACTTGATTGATTTCTCTGTTCGCCGACTCGCGGCTTTCCTGTCGCTACTCGTTTAGCCATTAAATCCTCCGTTCCTGTTTTTCAATTACACGCGCGAGTCGCTCGCAGGTTGCCCACGCATATTGTGGTCGATGCGACTTAATCACTTTGACTGCTTCATCGAATGATAGCTCCATCCGTCTACGCTCCACACGACCGCTCGCTAGAGCTGCACCTCCACTATGCGCTGGCGATTGACCTCCAGCAGACAGAGCTTTTCTAATATTACTCGCTTCCATTTGCTCGTAAGAACCAAATGACTTCGCGAGAATACTCCAAGAACATTTAGTGTTCACCGGAACACGCGTAATCGCAACGTCGCGAATCTTTGCCTTTAGTATTTTGTTATCGTATCCTCGATCGACAACCTTACCTTCAATACTAAAACCGAGATGTCTAGCAACGCCACTCTTTAGCAGTGATTTAGCAAGCGTCCAAATGCGATCAGCAGGCTCGTAGTCAACAAGCAAATTACCCTCCGTCCACCAGGACCCCTTCCGTAATTCTGCCATCGACGGCACACCCACAGCATCCGCAGTCCCTTGCTTGTGGTTATCGTTAAACCAACCGTAGTTCACGAATTCTGTGAAATCCAACCCCTTTGCTAAAACACGCTCGTCCTGCCGGTCCAAATCTTCCGTGGAACACGTTCCACCGATTGGGCGTGTTCGCTCTATATCTACTGCGCCTTTGGACAAATCAATTACAACACAGCCTGGTGTCCAAATGATAAAATCGTCTTTACCATCTAAGATATCGTTGTCTTTCATCGATTACACCGTGTTCATGATGTAAATTGGCTTTGCTATATTAGCCATAGGTGTGAAAAACTTCTCGTATGTCGGAAACGAATCAACGTCGTCATTGCCTTGACTCAACGTAATCCAAGGCATGCGGTGCGGAAACAACAACATGAACTGAACGCGCAGCCAAACATGGTCAATCTCCTCGTCCAACAACAATCCTCCCAATCCACTAACTAGATCTGACCTTTGAATTTTCTGCAACGCATCCCAAACAGGTTCAAGATCCATTGCGAATCTAAACAAATATTTGTGAGCCACACAGTGATAATTCTTTTGTGTCAATCCGAACGAACATCCGTTATCCCACCCAATTGCGCGCCAGCACGCTTTCCCATCAACAATGTCCAAACGCGCACCATAGTTCGCAGCATGACGATCTCGAGAACAGGCTAGGTAATCTAACACCGTAAGGCGTAGCGTGTCACTAGGCGGCAGCTTATCTCTCAAAGTCTCCCGGAGAGAGATGGCCCACATTTCCCTATCGTTGGGCTTACGCAGCCTTGGCTCAATGGCAACCAACCGAGCTGAGGTCGTGTATTGCTGGTAGGACGCTGTGACACCTTCAAACTCCCCTAAAATCGTCTCTGGAACTACCTCAAATTTTGGATCATATTTGTGAAGTATTTTACACAGGCGATAGAATGCAACTTCACGTCTTGGAAACGTCGTCACAGGAAGCCCACGTTGCAATTCACGATTGCGCTTTGTTGCAACCGTAGACGCGATCTTTACAACAGCTTGGATACCGTTTGAATACGTAGCTAAGCGCGAACCAACTTTCCCCTCTTTCAATAGGGACATCTTTTCAGGTTTCAGCTGCTTAACCGATATTTCGAATGCGGTAGTCACACTTCACACTGATGATCCATCAAAGCTCGAACGCTGTATGTAATATCGTCAGACATTGACTTTTTAGTCGACGCTATAATCTTTCCATTCGCATCAAATGCAAATCCAGCAGGCATCTCGTGCAATTCGCATTGACAACCAGGGTGCACTACACCAATAACAGGTCGCCATTCAGTCCTCCCTGCACGTTTTGGGTGAACGGCTCTACGACCGTAATTAGTTCCGTTGTTAGCCAACTCTGACAGCCTAAACAGACGTGGTTTACGGCCGTTCGTGTACAGCATTCTACAAAATCTACAGGCGTCTGGTTGAATCGTTTTATAAACCAGCGGATCAAACCCATCCGCAGCTATCCCAAGAGCCTTCCCGTGCTCCTTAGCATTATGTAATTCGGTAGCTACAATCAACGCCCAATCGCGTTGCGTGTCTTTCAATTTCTTTTTGAACCTACGCTCAATCTGCTCTTTAGATGATCGCCTTGCGATACCTAAAGCAATCTCGTGCTGCACTATCCCCAAAGCCTCATGCCTAAGCTTCGTCGCTTCTTCGTGCGTAGATTGTTCAAAATCATTAATCATCGACATCGACAGATTTCCGATCAATCGGCCAACATGGTCTTTGGTCGCATTAATCGCATCCAATTCGTGTTGTGAGAACTGAGGCGGCGCTGTAGCGACAAACAGCCAAAATTTCTCCGGTGACATCCGCGCCAATGACAGGTCATTCTTTGGCGCGCTCGCAGCCATTTTACCAACCGTGTGCGCTGCCTGAATTGCAACCTGAGCGTGCTCGATGCTCCCTTGGCGCAGGATATTATTGCGAACCAACCGATCGTAATCGTCCTTAGAAACTGCGCCTGGACCTAGCACTTCAACAGCAAGCGCAAGGTGATGGTCTGCAATCAATTGCCTGACCTTCTCGCGAGCCAAATCGCTAATTGGCTTAGCCATTGGCTTTCGCCTCTTTCTCCTCTGGCGTAGGCTCTTTACCAGGATACGAAAACCCTTCCACACCTGGAACAGGTTTTAGCTTTTGAAACTCGCCAATTCTCAAAGGCTTCGCTCCAAACATACGCTGTCTCTCATCAGCTGTAAGCGTCTTCGTGTAATAATCGTCCGTCGCGAGCCACGAAGGTGCTTTCACGTTAAACTTCTTGCAGTAGTACCTCAATGCTGGACGAATCTTCTCAACGTACTTTCGACGCGCCGCCATATTATCTGCAGTATGGAGCACCATTAGAAACTTTGCATAATGCTTTAGCTGCGCCTCTAATTCATCTTTCGAACGACAAGGCAACACCTTTTCAGGAGTGTCAACCTCCACACCCTTTGTCCCATCGCCGCGATTGGTCGTCCTGAAGATCACATGGTCTGACTTCTCCTGATTCACGACTTTCCTTCTTTCTTCTTCTCTCCAAACGCAACCATGGATTGCGTCATCAATCCTTGACTCTGAAGCGCCCCCACAACCTTCTGCATGTACTCTTCTGCTTTATCATTTGAGAATGGATTACGTCCATCCTCATCGTCCCAAATCGGTTTTAGCTCCTTCTTGATAAACTCGTTCCAATCCCCAGACCTTGTCTTTGTCAAACGCTCAAAGAAATGATGCGCCTCTCCTTGAGATATCTCGGAACCTTTAACTTTACGAGTGCTACCCTCTTTGAATGGATTATCGCTAGAATGAAACTCCAAACCTAGATTTGGCTTCTTACTCGTCACCTTCGACGGCTCGCTACCTTTTGGAATTGGTGAAGCATTCCAGTCTTCGCTATCCTTCTGTTGCTTCTGCGCAGTCTTCTTCTCAACTGTGCGCTCTGCCGTGCCTACGGTAGCTGTCGCTTGCTTTGGCTTCTCAGCAGCCTTCGGTTGCTCTGCCACAGCCTTTACTTTGCCTTTAGCTTCCTTCTTTGAGCCAGTCTTTGGCTTCTCGGATGCCAATTCAGGATACTCTTTCTGCAATCCCTCAGCTTGCTTTGCGTAATGGTCAGCTTTATCATTATCGCCTTTATCACGGTAAACCTGTTCCATCAGGTTAGCCATCTGAAACTTCTGTTTAGAATTTCGCTTATTGCGGTCAAGCTCCCATTGACCTCTAAACTCTTTTTCGTCAAAATTCTTTGTAAGCGCATGCGCTCCGCGCTTCTTCAGATTGGCTTTGCCTTCTTTGCTCGGCTCGAAATCCTTATCGGTCAATTGAGCACTCAAACCACCCCTACCTCCTGCAGCTGCAGACTCTTTCCAATCTTCTCCAAGAGCCTCAATCTTTTTAGCATGTTTGGACAGTCCAACAGAACCAACCGTCTCCTCTGCTTCTTTCTGTCCTGGTGACGCCAAATCGTATGATTTGGCGTTCTCCATAATCGTTTTAATCTGCGCCTCGCTAAACGTCGCTCCTTGGACACGACGCATTAGATCGTGCACAGACCCTTCTACGTCAAACGTCGCACTCGTCGGCAATTCTTTACCAAGCAACGCCCCAACCATTGCTTGTTTACCTGCGATCTTCTGCTCCACCATCATGTCATACGTGCCTACAGAGCGGTATGTCTTCTCATGAACATCTTCCGTCTGACCAGTACGCCATTGACGACCAATCGCCTGACGCTTTTGCGCTGGATTCCACGGCTCATCAATAAATAATGTTTTGTTCCCACCTTCCTGTAAATTCAGACCAGCGCCTCCAGAAACCGTGCCTGTCAACAAAACCTTGGAGTGACCTTTATTGTACTTATCTTGAATATAGCCGCGTTCGGAAGGAGCAACGTCTCCAGCAATCGTATCGATTAACGATGGATCAATGCCACGCTCTGCGAGTGCTTTCCTAATAATTGGAAAAGCCTTTTGAGGAAATGAGCAAAATGCGACAATACCTTTGGCAGCCTTCCCACCTTGCCCACTATTTGAAAAATGAGCGATAACATCGTCGCAAAAAGCTTTCAATTTAGGCGTGTGCGCAATACCACCATCAGATTTACGGTATGAGGCATCAATCAATGCCGGAGAAATTGACGCTTGACGCTGCAACATCATTTGCATGCCGCCAGCCATGAGCGCTAGAGCACCTTCGTTGTGCTCCTCGTAGCGCTCCCCTGTTGACGGATTAATCTCTCTCGCTTCGATCTTCGCACGTCGCTCTTTAATCAAACGTTCAATACGAAGCTTGACCATCGTATCGATAACGCCATCCTCCTTAAAATAGTCATTCTGAGACAAACCGTTCTCAGAGCTAACTACCTTCGACAGTGCCAAATCACCTTCATCCGGCCATTGCTCTTTTGACTCGCTGACACCTACGCGCTTCGTCAACCCCTTACCCATATCTGCCACAACGTCTGGGTCAGTGATTGATTTATAAAACACGAACGGCTTTAGTCGTTTATTCAAATCGGCAAGATGCTCAGGATTTGACACTCTATATGCTTGGTCGTCTTCATTCCACGCAACACCAGCCATTCTTCCAGACCAAAGCTCTTGATCGCCTACGCTATCTGGTGCAAATAGATTCGCGAGATGGTACAAATCCATTGGATCGTTTGGCATTGGCGTAGCTGTCATGCCAAATGCATACTCACGATCTTGCATAACAGCTTTTGCAATCTCGTGTCTCGTATTGCCAGCTTTCTTATAACCTCCAGAATGCGCTTCGTCGATAAAGACTGCACCTTCCAAATTTTGAAGAATCTTTACCATTTCATGGTCAGACCCACCGGTACCATCGTTCTCGTCTTCGCTTGCATTTGGATCTGGAACATCTCCAGTCAAGGTCCCTGACGAAATAAAAATGTACCGCGCTTTCTTCGCCAAATCACTTTGAAGTGCAACCTTCCGCTCCTCGAGAGAAAAACCGCTTAGATTAAGAATCTTGTCCGCGCTCTCCGGTGCAAACTTCGCAATTACTCCAGGCCACTGCTCCATCAGCGACGGCGGAAGAAACATCACGGCAGGAATGTCTTTACCTTGTGCACGCAATTGCTCCATGAAAGCAATGACGGTAGGACTCTTTCCCATCCCTGCATCTTGCGCAATCACACCACGCTTCACCGCCATCATCCAATTGATATACTTCTTCTGGTACCCAAATGGCTCCCAAACCCCTTTACTCGGATCGTTTGGATCCTTTAGTGTCTTTCCGTTCCAAATACCATCTTTCATCGTCAACGGAACATCAAACGAATCATCTTCTTGCGCAGCGAGAATTTTTACAATCCGTGCCTGCTCTTTTGCGACGTTTACCAAATGATCGTCCATGATATCGCTCTTACCGGCGACATCGTTCATCTTCATCTTGAAGACATCTGCAAAATGAGGATCCTGCCCAGTATTGTAATCAGTGAACGCTTTGAGAGTCGCTTCTGACGTCTTTTGCAATTTACGTTTCAACGTTGACCGTGCGGCGCTGTCATTGCTGACGATACCGAGCTTTTGCGCAATCAAATCAAACACACCATCTATCGTCGCATCGGTGTGATCACCTGGAGCGTAATCGTAAGTGTTGTCAGAAGAGAACGAATTCTGTGCGTCCGTCGCCGTATACACGGCCATCAATTGCGACGCATTCAAACGCTCAAGCTGATTATCTTTCCACAGAGACCCTAGATCACGCTTACGAGTCAGAAGCAAACCAGACTCTGGGATAATCGCGCCACGCATCCTGCGCTGCGCCACACCACCCTTAGAACCTCTTTTGATTAACCCCATTTGATGCATCGCCACAGTCATCCGCACAGCTAGATCATTTGGGTCGTCGCCCAACATCATATCGGAAGCAAGCGGCGAAAATTCATCGGCCATCTGCTCTGCTTTAATGTAGAACGCATTACGATGAATCTCTAATTTCTCTGCGGACGCTGTTGCAGCGGCTTGAACCTTTGGATCCTCGTGGAGTGCTTTCCTATAGCGCCCCATCAATCCACGAATAACCTCTAGAATGTCTTCTGGAGATTCGACATCTCCATATTGAGGGTCACCCACAAAGAGGTCGGCATTCGTTCTAAAAAACTCCTCCGTCGCCTCTTCAAATCCAATATTGCGACCTCCAATCTTCACAGAGATATTATGCAAACCTCCAGCCTTCTCCACGTCATTTCTCGTAATCCCAAACGAGCTTAAAACGTTGTCATAATTATCATGCCACCATTCCATGAAATTATGGTCAGCTTCGCTCAACGCATCGCTATGCAATAACGCGTCGTGTAGATCAAGCTGGTCATGCGCTGCAAATGGCTGAGGCATGTAATACTGTCGAAAATGCTCTACAACATTATCTGGTGTCGCTTGCTTTGTGAAACTACCGTGTGGTCGCTCTCCATACCGGACATTGCCTTTATCATCCCTCCAAAACTTACCGCCACGCGAACCAGCGCGCTCCACATGAACGTAACCGCTCGGTGTAAGTTTTCGCTCCACAGGCGCGGAGCTAGACATCTTGTGTTTACCTGTTGCAGCTTGCTCGCTCGGATTGCCTCCGTACCGTCCACCAATTGGCGAATTGGACATTTTCGGCAGCTTTGGCTCTGCTTTGAAAAGCAAACGTCCGTCGCTTGTGACGACAAACGATCCGGCCGCAGACTTTTCGATACCGTCTTCTTCGAGCACAGCCATTACGTCTGCTTCTAAAGCAGACATCCGAGCACGATACAGCGCGTTCAAATCATCAGATAAAGTTTGCGTGACAGCGTGACGCATTGGCCGCATTGGAATACGCAACGTAGCTTTGATGAGCAAATCGTCTCCGATTTGCAAACCCTCAAGTAATGCGTCATCGTCAATCGACATTTATCTACCCTTCACCGTTACCCTGCGTACGGATTGGCTCGTCGTCGCCAATACCAAGATGCCCACTCTTTTCGATGTAGTCAGCGACCTCTTGGTCCGTTCCAGTTTCCCAAATCACAAGCTCATTCGTGCCACCCTTCTTAATTGGAGGCTCGTTCCGATTTCCGGAAGTGAGCGGCTTGTGAGGGACAAATGGCTTGATGGGTGATGGTCCGCGCGGAGGTAGCTTCGCACCTCCACCAGGCAATCCTTTCGCAATCAACGCCTTCCTGCCAGCGAGATACGCGATATGATCACCTGCCTCCAGACGAGTCATCTCCGATTTGGAGATCTTGTACCAACCATCTTTCATCTCGTCAACGTTCATACCCATCTGAACCATTTCGCTTTTGCTGATTGGGTATTCCTCTTGGTCCCCAGCTTCAGGACCGTTGCAGCTCTTGAGCAGTGGCGCAATTGCATCATGCTCCGATACGCCAGAACCAGGACGAGACGGCTCTACTTGACCGTCACCTCCAGAATGCGGATTGTCATTGTCGTCCACAACAAATTGAGGCCCTAGCCCTTTGTGGAGATCTTCATGCGTCAAGCCGTGCTTACAATGCACGCAATTGGTAATTGGAGAGTTGGAATCATTTCCAAGCTCAGCCTTAAACAGATCAGATATTGCACTCTTTGTCATGTCGTTTTCTCCTTCAGATTTACTTGTGTATGGCTGCAGAGCGCCACTCGTTTGACGATGAGCAACAGCCAAATTTTTGTGTACGGCTGCTTGCGAGACGTTTCCGGCGATCCTGTGAAATTCATGTGCGCGTTCGTGTTCTCCTGCCGCGTCATGATGCAAGAAAGCTTGCACGTGCGTCGGCCGCGATTGGCTCATATTAGCTAATGACGATTTTTGATGAGCCGATTTACCAGCAGTAACAGCCGCTGCACCGTATCCGCCATCATCTTTTGGCCCAGACCCAGGACCACCCTTCGCAATACTCACCTTTGGTTTCATCTTCGTATGTCCTTCCTTTCTACGTTGCTTATTCACCGTTGCAGCGGCAATACTTTCACTTGCTCCGCTATCTTTAATATGATTGTACTGCCTCTCATCCTTCGCATTCCACCCAGCGCCTTTTTTTACATCCGGCGTTTTAGACTTCTTTTCCTCTTCCTTTGCAGCGTGAAACTTTGGATTGACGTCAGCATTATCGTGCATTGGAACCTTCACAACGCGCGGCATATGCCCAACCGGAGCATCTACAGGCTCCCCAATATGATCGTTCGGACCATTCTTCTTTTTGTCAATCTTAACAGCCATTACCAACTCCTTATTGTGCCACAGGCTGACCTGGCTTTGAAGACTTCACAGGCTTTACTTCTGACGTTCCAGAAGAAGGCTGACCTTCCAGTACCTTCCCGGTGATCACATCGAACAGCAACCCAAAGTAATCACCATCTAATCCATGAGCATCACCAAATTCGGCCAAATGTGTACTCATAAACGATACAAACTTCTGTCTCGCATCTTCGCCATATTTCTTCTGCATCTGCATAACGATTTTCTGAATCACTGCACGTTGTACATTCAATGCAGAACAAAACTCTGCGACATTTAATGTATGTTTTGGAGCCTGTGGTTTCGAAGGATCAGGTGCACGCACATCCTTCTGATCTGGTTTTTCCGGATGGTCTGCAGCAATAGGTTCCTGGTCTGCATTTGGAGATGGCAAATCAGGATGTGGTAATTTCGTTTCTTCTTTTTTGCCAGCTTGCATTTCTGCAGGATTACCGTTTGGTTGCTGTGACGATTGAGGTTTAGCTCCCTGCTCTCCTGGATAATTATATCTCACCTGGCCACCACTACCGAGCTTTTTGGAGCTAGCTCCAATGACCTTTGAGCCAACCTTTTTATTACTTGCTTCACGTTGATCGTCGGACATCTTAGGCAATGCCTTTACCAGCACAGCCTTCCTAAATGGAACAGTCATCCGCTTGCCTCCAATCGATAACGCGACTGAATCGAAATTAATGTCGACAGGCTCAAAACGCTCCAATGGCGTTTTGTCTTTCTTTCCGATATATGCAAGCGTTACGTGCGGTGTAAAACCATGAACACTTCCGGACGTCAGTCCAGCTTGGCGCAACAGCTCCATCAAACTAGAATGCAATCTCGTAATGTCTGGTGAATCAACAGACAAATAAATAACATCCTTACCTTCCGACGATTCACTAGCACTGAACCGCCCAACGCCGCTCAATGAAGCCTTGATACCGAGCGCTAGACTTGTAAATTTACGAACAACAGCAGCCGCGGCTTTCTTCCGCTTCTCGGTCAATCCTTTACCAAGATACGCGAGCGTAATGTGCATCGACTCTGGGGACTCACCGCCGCGGATAGCGATTTTATTTGCAATCTTGTCCGGTAAGTGCAGCGCGATCATCGTACCGCTGTGCGCTCCGCCTTTAATAATCAGAGTCGGCATCAACTGGTTAGCTTGTGCTAAAATCTTTACGTCTACGTCGTCATTTAATAGCTCTAAAGCTTCAACCAACGTAACCCATTTCGCTGCTTCAACCTCTTCACCGTCAACACGAGTGACAACACTCCTAGGTGTCATAACGTAGTAATCGCAAGTACCGCCGTCATTATGTGTAAACCGCCCAAGTTTTCTATCGATTTCGCACGGTAGTCCTGTTTCTTCTTTTACCTCGCGCAACGCCGTCTCGACATTATTTTCGTACTGATTTGGATAACCTTTTGGAAACGTCCAATCATACCCACCAAATCCATTAGTAGGTTTAATCAACAAAACCTTCCCATCAGAATTCATTACAATCCCACCCCCACAAACTCTCGTCGTGTCTTTATCTAAAACACGATTTACAAATGCGCCCTGCATCAACTGTCTGTAATTACCAGGAACGCGCTCCACCGTGTCGTCTCCAGACGGCCCCCAAACTCGTGTTGTAGATTCTGGCGCGTCTTCTAATTCTGCGGTCGCATCTCCGTACTGAGGAAGTGGAGACTGTCTAGACCCAATCTCTTGATTGAAAACTTCCTGTTCTCGGTCCGCCCTCTCTGCATCAAACTTCGACGTCAATCGTTGCTCTGCCTCTTCCAATTGCGTACAGAAATCCAATATCGCCACGTCGTCACTATCAAGAGGTTTTGCTGTAAAACCATTACCGTTTAATGCAAAAAGGAACGGCCGATCGTGAGAATACAAAACACCTCGGTAGCCTAGCTTCGTACGCTCGACAAATACTCTGTCAATTGGTTTCACTGTCGACAGTTCGCGAACGTCATCTCTAATCACGTCGTAAATACCAACCGGCGCTGCCTCCAAATCACCACGAACTGGTTTGGCGTTTACAATCAGTAGTTTTGGATGCACTGAAAGCATCGTGCTATTTTTCATTTTCGCACACGCTTTCTAATGACGATAGCCTTTGCCACTACAGGAGCGTCCTTGCCAAAGACTTTACGAACTGACGACGCGACGCGCGTCAATAGTCCAGGCTTCTTTCCTTTCACTGGAGGCGCAGCATCAAATTCTCCTTGAGGTAGTTTCTTGGCAGATTCACGCATATTGTGCTGCGTGTCTATTGCCTGCTTTGCTTCCCTATTGCGGCGTTTCTCCTCTTCAGACATATTTGCATTTTTTGCATGCGCGCGGTCCACTGATTCTTGGCGCTCCCTAGCCTTCCGTCGGTCGTCTTCGTAAAAGTGTTGCTGCTTCTGTGCTTGAGTCATCCCGGCTAGTGGGTCAAACGGCTTGTGCACATAACGAGGTCTTTCCTTTGAAAGCTTCTCCAATGGAGACAACTCTCTTGGTTCCTCAGGCTCCTCACGAATTCTTTGATTGTTTCCAATCACAAAATCTGGCGTATCTGCGTACTGCTGTTCCACAGAAGCCGATACGGCCGGTTCATTCTCCTCGTCGCTACCAATCCGATGGTGCCCAATACGTGTAATCGCTTCACGCTCCACCGCGGCACTGGCATCTGCGCGCGCTTGATTCTTTGCTTCTCGTTCATGATAGCGTGCAGCGGCTTTGTCCTTTGATTCTTTGTAAAACGCGGCACGATTCTCCAGGTCTTTTTGCGTCTCAACGTACGTAGTTTTGACCTCGCCACGACGTTTAATACGCTCAGCCTCCAACTCTTTCTTTACTTTTACCTTCGCTTCTTTCACCGCCGTCACAACGGCTTTATGCTCGTCATGCTCACCAGCAAGCTTTGCAATCTTCCGGTCTAATGAGCCATGCTTCTTTTTGTCGACAGTTTTCTTTTGTGCCTTGAGCGCAGCCATCTTCTCTTTAATCGTCTTCATCTGGTCACGGTGCGCAGCCTCTGTATAGCTGTGAGTCTCAAGTTGCTTTTGATGTCCACGCAAACGCTCTCTTGCGTCAACAACATGGCGTGCAACATTTGAACGTTCCGAGTCTTCTGCGCCTTGCTTTCCATAAACAACATCACCATGGTCATTACGGTACCAAATACCGCCACGCGACCCCGGTTGCTTGACGATATTAATGTGCTTTAGGATATCGCTCAGAGCATCATATGCGTCAATGCACTCTGCAAATGCCTTTGCTAGATCGCTCCCCTTCGCAACCTTCAAAGCCTTCCGTTGCTCCTGCTCAAACTCCACAATGTGCAAACGATTCTCGTGCTGCCTATACGCAGCATGTTGCCTCGTTTTCCAGGTTGCCAAATCATTACTCGTCGGCATATCGCGCACCGCCAAACGCGACATGTACTCTTTAACCATTGGATGCGCCCCACCAAGAGCATTAGCGGCGGCAGTAAATTGAGCTACCGCTTCTTGGTCTGCACCTTTGGTATTATGCAGTTTAACAGCTGCTTCGTGCAACTGCACAACACCGACTTTTTCATGCCAATTCGTATTACCTTTAGCATCCGTCACCCACGCACCAACATCTTGCGCGGCCTGCATTGTACCATGCGCTTGTTCATGCACTGGTGCCAGATTAGGAATCTGCTTGAGATTCTGAACTAGCTTGTAATGCTCATTCAAAACCTCTGCTTTCTGCTGCAGCTGCTTTGGGAGCGTTACATTCTTTATTTGCGCTGGCAGATTCAAATCATTTGCGATGCCAAGCTTTACAGCCAAATCTCGATTGGAACCTGGTTGCTTAAAAAACGTAATCGCTGGATGCTCGTGAGCACGAACATGTTGAACCTTCGGCTCCGCCAGCTTGGGCATTTGAGCCACAGGAACGGCCGTCCGATCCTCAATCTCTCGACGATTGAGTTTTGCCACCTTCGACTCGAGACGAAGCCACTTTTCAACCACCAATCCATCCGGTGTCAAACCGCCTTGTCGCGTCTTCAATCTATTATTTACGTGCTCTAAAGCTGCGGCGTACCACTTCTCCAAATGGTATCCTTGCTTATCAACAGAGAGTGTCCCTAGCAGCGCCTTCTTTCCTTTGGGCAGCTCTACAGTGACACCAGCAAGCTTTGTGGCAATTGATGAAACACCATGCTCGCTACCAGTCCACGGACGGCCCCAATGCAATCCAGCTTTGCCGTACTTCTCTTGATGCCTCGCGCGTTGCTCATTGAACGCGTGCTCTTGTGATTTATCAGGATGCGAGTCGTCATCGTCCATCCACAAACGCGATTCTAACGCATAACGCATATGTGGCGGTAGATCGGCGATAGCTTCTCGAATAATCTTCTTTGCAATTGGCTCGTAGTGATGCAGCTCAAAATGCTCCCTCGGAGAAATCATCTTCGGAGCTTTGTACTCCTCCTCCTCGTGGAGATCTTCAAGCGCTGTTGCCCCAAGCTCAATCGCGGCTTGCTTCGCAAACTGCTCGAGATGGTTCTTAATCGCGTTCTCTGCGCGCAAATCAAAACGGCTGTACTGGCCTTTTGGCTCGTCATTTGGAACGTATTTGTTCGCTTGATCGAGGAGCACTGCGACAGCTTCATTAAACATGTCACGCTCGCGATCATACATATAACGCTTAGCAGATGACTCCGCCAACTTTCCAGCATAACCCTCCCTATGCGTTACCTCATCCATTTCTCTATAGATGTCCGTCGAAGCGAACACACTACCAAACTTGCGAGTCCACCTTCGGATAAAAGGCGCCCATTCCTTCAACAACTGCTCACGAACGCGTTTGCTCTTATTGTCAGGGTTCCAAATTCCCAATGTAATGAGCGTCGTCAGCGGCCGACCTTCTGTTCGTGAAAGCTCATGTTGCAATTGCGCAGGAGAATCAAACTTATTCACCGCCCACATTGGAAGCGGACTGATCTCGCGTTTACCTACAACCTCGTCGAATTGACCTTCGCGATCAGCTCGAGCTTTCGCCTGACCAGCTTCCGTCTTGGCGTGACTTGGTTTTAGCGCTCGCAGTGACGCGTCGAGATACGCCGTCGCAATCACGAGCGGATCCTCTTCTGCAGTTAAAGGCTCTCCGATTGATGTCCGGTTCTCCGGTAGCCTCTTAGGCACATTGTGGATACCCAACTCTTCAATCGTCGGTTCAATCTCGTAAACACCGTACGGTCCGTGTTCATGCACCTCACGCACACCACCGAGGGGCCGATCGTGTGTTCCAGTTGCTGGCAGTTCAATCTTGTCTTTGGTCGGCACGGGCTCACGAGGCTGTGCTTCGACCTTATATTGCGTAATCTTCTTTGGGAGTCCTTCCTCACTACCGCCGTATGCTCTAGCAACGGATGAATCCCTAAACTCAAACGAAGTGTACCCTTTGTGTCTTTGAACTGGATCAACAACGACTTTGCCCCTGTCTGTTGTCCGAGTCCGGTACTCAATCAGTAAACCACGCTTCTGCCAAAACCTGCCGCCCTCTTTGAAACCGTATTCCCCGAACAACTCCCTATTAATTATCTCCCTGATTGCAGCTTGCCCAGTGACTTGACCCTTCTCGTCAAGCTCATTTTCATTGGGGTAAACATATTCAACCGTTCCATCCGAGAGCGTGATCTTTGCAATGTATTTGTGCGCCGCACCTTTAACAGACTTCTCGTCATATCGAACATTGCCATGCTCGTCTAAACGAAACTTAGCACCCCTTGCCCCAGGGCGCTTTACGTTCTCTGCTTTGAAAAGGAGCAGCATGTTAATTCAAATCAATCTCAAAAAAGTCCATATCAATTGATTTCTTGACACTGCCCAATTGATCATGGTGTGCAGACACAATATTTTTCGCACCTGACAGTCCGTCCGCTTCACCGAGCTTTTGGAACGTTTGACCTCCCCCAGGTTTATAGCTCACAGATGCACGATTAACGACCTTATCGTGACTGATCGAGTACATCCCATGAGTCGCAATACCTGCGTGATAATCAGTTGCAGGTGACTTCATCGTTCGTTTGAAACTGACAGTACCGTGAAATGGTTTGGGGCCAGAACCAGAACCGCCTTTATACAAATCGTTATCTCTCACAGATGAATGCACGCTGGACTCCCAATCGTTTTGCTTCAGGAAACGAATGTTGTCGTCCTCTTCGTGAGATTCGTCTTGAGGTTTTGAACCTCGCGCCATTGCACCAAGCTTTTTACCAGCATCTTTCGCCGTCGGAGATGGCCCGTCTCCAGCATTGCCAAAACGGTTTGCGTACGGTTGCTCTGGAGGCTGTTCCTCGTCACCACCTTCATCACCACCAGGAGCGCCCATTCCAGGCGGCATTCCGCCAGCACCTCCGCCTTGCTGTTCTGCCATTTCCTTCTGCATGAGATACTGAAGGTAAACAGGATTGGCGATCACATCACCATGCTTCACTGGACCGACATCATCCAATGCGCGCAGCTCATTGATAGTGACGTGCGTTTGACCTTGCTTCTGGCGCAGCTCTGCAGCTTGTTCCTCACTCTTCGCATCGAGACCTACGAGCACAAACTCAAAATCCTCATCGATACGGTCAACGATGTTCCGATTGATGAAGGTTTCAAAGAAGCGAAGGAGAGGCTTTAATCCTCTGTCCTTTGAAAGCTTCTGCTGAGCTTCGTTATTGCCCATGAACACTGGTTGCTGACCACCAGCGCTCCCACGCAAATCAAAGTTAATCTCGCTTGGATCCATCTGATACAGCGCACAAGCCACCTTCACCAGGTACTCCACCCACATCTGGTAACCCATCTCCGTATTGGACATCTGCATCTGCTGGAATTCGACACCGTCCGAATTAATGATCGGTGTCCTCCAGGCATTGGTAATACCTCCAACCTGAGCCATCCATTGGCGCTTGAACGCGTCGTATTTCTCCTTCGAGATATTACCTTTCAGATTCAGGATGCCTTTAATCGTGCTTCCCTGCGAGAACGCTTTCTTATTCCATTCCTGCGCCCAAATATGCGCCGTCACAATTTGAATCAAAATCTGCGGCTCTGGAAAGCCGTACCCTCCGACCTTTAGATTAGACCTTGGATTGCGTATCCCGAAGGAAAGGGTTCTCGGCGTGAAATCGCGCAAAATCTCGCCATTAATCATCTGCACGTACATCACATGCGATTTCTCTTGAGAGCGCGCAATCGGATGGCCCTTCGGATTCGTCTTCGTTTGATCTGCAATCCTAACCGTAGACGGATCCATTACAAGCGTTTCATGAAGCTTGCCACCACGATTATAGACGTTCTCCATGTTGACTTGGTCATACGTCAATGAATCGCGCGTCATCATCTTCATTGCATCAATCAATGGAGCGCGTGTAATATTCTTCTCAGCGCCCATATGTTGAACGTAGTAACCAACCTTCTTCGAACGGTCACGTTCGCCGTTGTCCATCCTACGATTGCGCTTGTCCTTGTCTTTGAAGCGCACCATATTGCCAACGCTGTACTTATTCTCTTGCTCCTGGCAAAACGTACTCATCTGATTATTACGTGTTGTCACGATTGAGCCAAGCAGCGTGTCTTGCTCTGTCATTTGACGAAGCGTCTCGTATGTAATCCTCGCTGGATTGGACCTGTAGCCCATTCCAATAGAATCAATCAGTGAAAAAGGATCGGCGTAGAACCCTTGCGGTTTCGCTTCTTGCGGCGGAGGTGTCGCCAGATCGTGCAAGGATTTTGCAATCTTCTGAAACAGCTCTCCAGTAGCTTCGTGAATTGCGTGCTTGACCTGAGGCTGTAATCCAGCTTCGATCTCTGCAATTGGCGTCTGCTCCACCATTTGTTTTCACCCAATGCGACTGACGTTTGGTGCTGATTTACTCAAGTCATAGTACGGCGCTTTATCAATTGGATGCTCGTCAGGATTCGCTCTGATGTCTTTCACCTTTGCACGCAATGTCTGAGCTGCAGCATGATTGCCTTCCTTCTCCGCATCACCAGCAACAGCTTCCATCGCACCAACGCCGCGAGCATGTGCTTCGTGCTCGGCTGCAGCGTGTGAGTGATTTTGAGACATATTGCGATGATTCAAATGCTCGCTGTAATGATTTACGTCAGGTGCGTAGTTACCAGTCCTTCGCTCTTGCGCCGCTGCAGCGTAATGCTTTGCTGATTCGCCTGCATGGTGCGTCGCCTTCTCCCTGTGGTACGCTGCAATGTCAATATTCTTTTCTGGCGTCAAATGGTGCCCAAGCTCTGTTTCAATCGGCGCCCAGTGCTCACCTGCAAACTTATGGTGAATTGAATCAGACGCAGGACCCTCTTTAATCTCCGGTCCATACGATCCAAAACGAACGTGGTGTGTGTTCTTGATTTCGTGTCCACCAGACGTTTTGTCAACTGTCTTTTTTTCTCGTGCGCCTTCCTTCTTTATACGCGAACGCTCTTTGCTCTCTGCAGCCTTTGCCGCTTTGGCTTCGCGTTCCTCTGAAGGAGTTTGCTTGCCTTCACCCTTTGCTTTATGAGCTGCAGCAATATGATGGTGGAAGGCTCTGACCTTATCGCTATTGCTGTAGTTCAAAGCTTCTTTACCGTGGTGCTGCGCAGCGTCTGAGTGCTCCTCGGTTGTATAATCCTTCGCTGCACGACGGACATGACTCGCTGCATGTTCTGCCAGCTTTCCTTCGGCAGTCTTCTTCTGCAAATTGACATGGCCTCTCATGTACTCTGTTGCCGATTCAGACGGAGCGTAAACAGCTTTTCCGCTCTTGGTGTGTCCAATCACCTTCCCTCCTCGAGACCCCTCACCATCTGCTTTAATCAGTAGCGACTTGACCACAGGAATTTTGGTTGTTTTCGCTGTCGATGCTGGCGTAGGATTGACTGTAGTTTTTCTGTTTGGCGTATCAGGAAGAATCGGCGCCGCTCCTTGGCGAGTCGCTTTCGATTCACTTGATTCAGGCTTTGGCGTCATTACTTCGCGAATCGATTCGCGCGGAATACGTTGCGTAACACTGTGTTCGCCAGTAATCGCCTTTTGGACTACTGGCGTTTCACAAAAGGGAGCAATGCCTTTACCACAGGCTTCATCGAATTTGCCATCGGCGGCTTGGCGTTAATCGGAGCCAATTGACCTTTAGGTGTCGGCGAAGGTTCCACGACTGGAGGTGCTTTTTGACCACCTTTTCCATACACCCAATCTGGCTTTGTGCCTTTCTCGATTCCTGCAGCTTCATACGCATCCTCTCCAACATGCATTCCGCCAGCCTTTAGGAAATCAAGCACGTCCTCGAGATCGTATTTGCGCTGCTTGCGTGGAGCGAAATGCATATCGCGAAGCGATTTGGCGACCCTATACGCGAGCGGCAACGGCTTGCCATCTCGCATCCGATCTGCCATCTCTTGCCCACAGTGCCTGGAGACTTCTCCTTGCGATTGCCATCGGAATTCGGACTTCACCATATCGCGCGTAATATCGCCTGCGATACGCTGAGCAATCGTCATATCCTCATCGCCCAACGTGACGCGCTTCATTTGAATCATCGGCTCCATCGAGCCATACTCGTTCATCGTGCCAGGACTTCCGTTAACGCAAGGCGTAGCCAAATCGTCAATCTCGTCAGGCCCAAGCTCTGCAAGAGGTGCATAACCATACTTACGGTCAATACCGCTACCGCACAAAGCTGGCGCAGTACCAACCTCACAGGCTCCACCCTTTGCGGCGGCATTACCATCGTAATGAACGCAGCCTTCACATTTGCTGTTTGGAGTGACTGGTGTGCGTTGAATACGCAACTCTTGCAGATCCATCATTACTGAGGTCCTTCCTGCAGCGTACAGCTGAAATTGATACACGACCAATCATGTGTTGGGCATGTGCTAGCGTCACTCGGTCCACAGACATCGGACTCAGTTAACAAACGTCCACCATTAACAAAGCCAAACTTCTCAGTCGTGAGACTGCGAATAGTTTGCTTATTGAGATGTAGTGCTTTCTTCACGTTGCTTCCCCTATGATTGCAACCTGCACGCGCGCAGGTGTTGTTGAGCTAGGATTTGAAAAGAATAATGCAGTGAGCGGAGCGATCACTGTCATCGGTCCCATGAACACAATACCAGGCTGGGGATTCTTCTGGTACGGCAGAATTGGATCCGGTGTCGTCGCAGGATTTGGTTTCAAGCCAAGCGGCGATGATGTATTCAAATTCACACGATAAGTAATCTCGCCTGACCAAACAATAATCAGCAAATATTTACCAGCTGCAACCTTCGGAAACACAACAGCTTGATTCGCAACACTCTGCGCAACAGTAACGATACCTCCATCCCACGTCGTTACTAGCGTGTCATCGATGATTTGGTTAAGATCCAAATCTCTGATCAACTGATCACTATCTTCTGACAACAACGGTTTCAGTGTAACCATGAAACGCATCAGGTATCGCCCTCACTCGCTAATATAGGGAGCTTTGGGAGCTTTGGGATATCCCTCCAAAACTTCGTCACACCTCTACCAAACGTGAATGCGCTGATCATCTCCTTCATAGCTTCCATATCAATAAGAAACTTGTCAGGCAGAACTATAATCGGAGCACCGATAGCCTCACCAAAACGACGACGTTTCCACAACGACGTCAAAGTCACCTCAGACCTCCATTTTTCAAATCGGTATCCTCCAACCCATAAGCTTTTCTAATCATCCCACTCTCTCCGGTAGCACGCATTGAACCACCACAATGACATTTGGTCCCCACCGTTGTCATCGTCGACGCGCCGCACGCGCCACAAGTGCAATCACGAATGGCTGATGATCGGTGGGGGGAACTGATCCGTGAGTTTGGCATTTTCTGCAGCCTTTCTTTTACGGTCTTCGTTTTTCGTTTGCTCGACTTCTTCAGAATGCTTTTCAGCTGCGATCCTATCAAGCTCTTTCTGAGATTTCATCCCAGCAATTTGCATAAGAGTCATCGCTTGCTCTTTGCGATGTTCATTCAAAAGCGCAATCTCTTCACGTTCGTATGCTCTCTGAGCGTCGACAGCTTTCAACTCATTTAATTGAGCGTCCGCGACGAGCGAATAGAAATCGTCTGCGATCTCGTCATCGTCAAATTCTCCGCTCATCCTACTTCAATCGCCTTAGCTTCAGAGATTGCCTTTTTGATAATGCTCACCAATTTCTCAGCATCTTCAATGCTCAACGCTGATTCAACATGAACGTGTGTCGTCCCACAATGCAAATGAACGCACACTGCGCTAGCTTTCCCATTTTCAGACACAGACAAAATTCCGCCGTGCGCATGCCAACCTTTTACAACAAGAGGGCTATCATACTTTCCCTGCGATAACGCGTTCTTGTTCCACGCGTTCCGCTCATTCACAAATTCAGTAGCTACTTCTGTGTTCGACATTTCAATCTCCTTTTATCTTCTTTTTTCGATTCCGATACGTGAGCTTCGTCGAAATCGTCTGCCCCTCTTCATCTTCCATCTGTGCGTCAATACTACCGTCTGGTGTTTGCGATGACAACACCGCCATTACCTCGAGTGCTCGGCCTCGAGTGTTCTTCCCTCCACCGAGGTGACCGACAAGCCGCGCAAGCTCTTTCTCTATCACCTCTCCGGCTCCTTGTCTCACGGTAAACTTCAAATCGAGGAGAGCATCGCTGTCGCTGGCGTCTCTCGTGAGAGGCTCTACACCAACCTCGTCGTCATCTGCGGCGATTGAAATAGTCTCCAATTCGAAATCAATACTGTTCAAATAGCTCTTAATCTCGTCCTCAGAATCAGGCAACCGCTCGGCTAGATACTTTGCGTCAACATCATCGAACATCTTAATCATGTTCGCGAGATATTGCGGATACTTCTCCATATCAGGATCACCGCGATCGTAGTTCATTTGCGGTGTCATCAGCATTGCACGCTTCGTACTGAGATACGAAACATCAACCTCAATCTCAGGATATCCCAAATCCTTGAACATTCGCCATCGGTGCTCGCCATCGATAATCTGAAGAATTCGTTTCTTTCCAGGCCACGGCCGAACAGCAATCGGTGGAATACGCCCACCTTCCTCACGCGTCTCCTTCACAGCTAGCTTTGTTTTCTCGTACATCTGAGGAGACATTTTATTCATGTTCCATTTATTTGGACGACATGTCTCCAATGAAACAGTATGACCCCCTTCAGTCCAAACAGTTTTGGAAGGCTCATCTCCAAGATTAATCCTATAGACCTTCATTTTTCAGATCGCACTTTGACGTAACCGCAAGCTGTTGCGATTTGGCCGCTTGTTCCTGGAAGCAAATTAGCCAAACGCAACCCACACTCTTTTGTAACAACAATCTCAACAACTCCTTGCTGATTCGTGGCCTCAAATAAACTCATTATAAATTCATTCAAATGATCAACGAACGTTGTTGATAATCTTGGTGAAACTACCATCTGCTCCTCCGTTTGCGCGATAATCGGTTTACAGCTAAATTCGCAAGGTCGAATCGAAGTTATCGTCGGAAAATGCAAACCGTAATGCACGTTGTCTCTCGTCGCCACATGCTGCTCACACTTTGGGCAATATGGCATTGGCGTCAATCTTTCGTATTCACAGGCAGCTCACCTTCACGTGAGGCGTGAATAAAGCTACGCGTAATCGTGTTTAGCCAAAGCCTCGCGTTCTCCCACGAATTCTGCAATACCGTTAGATCCAGACCTTCCACGAAAACATACGTCAAAAACATAATCCTGGGAACTGGATTTTCAATAACGCATTCCGCGGAGATCTCGTGTCTCGGATTGCCTCCTCCAGAACAAATAATCCCCACCATATCAGCATTACAAATTTTGCATCTACGCTTCCCCTCCGGAAACAGAGGTATTGACATTGGTACAGCTAAACACGAAGTGACTCTCGGTTGAATTTGTTTTCCAAAACAATAATAATCATTGTGCCCATTAAACGTGTCAAACAGTTTGTTCAAACGGTTCGCAAAATCAGCTGATGCTTCTGGTGTCACTTCACGCACAATCCTCCCGTAGAAGAAGCACTCCTCCGAAAGAGACGTCCGTACATTTTTGAATATGTGACGCGCCCTATCTGACAAGTAAGGAGCAATCTTCGGCATCAAATCATCAACTCGAAGACTGTTCGCTGCAATCTGTGGCGTTGGATCATTACTGTTCGACATGCGTCTCCTTCCGATCCCATTGCTTAACAATACGGCAAAACGTGCGGTAATTACTACGCACGAGATCTGGCTTATTAGGTCTATCGTCTTTCTCTAGATCACGCTCATTCCCATCTTCTTTCATCCTCTGGCCCCACAACGCCATGTACAGCGGTTTACCACTGACGTAGTAAACATCGCGCTCTCCAACGATACGACGCACATTATGGAAAAACGTTGGTGTTGATGCACCCACAATCCAGAAGGCGACGTTTAATGGTGCAAAGCCATGCCAACGTTTAATCGCTTTCAGTACCCCAATCGAATTCCCTGTCTTTGCACTCCCTAGAAATTGCGCATTGAACATCACCTGAGGAACCTTTGCCAGAGCCTCCAGAATCAAATCCTCCAAACGCAATCCTGCACCATGATAGTACCCAGGATAAAAATGCGCCCTACTCCGCTCGAGCGCAACGCTCGTCCTGCAGAATTGATAATACTGATGCATCCGAGCGTCTGAATCGCCGTACGTCGAGAACGCCAAAGGCATCCAGTAGGAAATACCAACGCGCTCGTACAGCTCTGGATTATCGTAAAATTCAGCCTCCCATGCGCGCTCAAGCTGGTCATCGATATCCATCGTCGTCAGTATTATCTTCGTCTGCTTATTCAAACTCAAATAATCGTGCAAATCGTTTGAGACGAAACCCTTACCATTAGGCTGAGCTACCACCTTCATATTGGTAGCTATCACCTTGCTCTTTGCAAATGCATCTCCAGCAACACTCGCAAAATTGCATTTCTGTCCAAGCAATGCGATCGCCTTGGTCTTGAACGCCAGCCGAGGAACCTCCGAATAGGTATACTTTGGCGCATTCCAATTATTGGCGTTCTGCGTTACTGCATCGAGGTACATCTTTTTCAAGGGCGATCTACAGCAGATTGCGGTAACAGCGGCTTTATGTCCAGTGCAACTATGACACTCCTGGTAGCACCATTGAAATTCAGTGCTCAATCCGGCGCGATGCTTCTTCGTACAGCCTTCGCAACGTCCACCATTATTCACGTACAACGCACATTCACCACAATAGTCGTGCTGCGAACAATGCACCGGTTCGCGCTTCGTGTCTTGAATTACTTTAAGCTTTGGAAGATGCATCGCACTTTATCAATCTATTTTCTGCTTTGGCTCGTTCTTGTACAGATACGTACTTCCAGGTGGCAAGTGTGGTGGCCCCCCTCCGCCACCGCCGCCACCTTTTCCAGGTTTCATCGCTTTCGATTTCGACCCTCCAGCGCCAGCTTTGACTTTCGCCTTTCCTACAGAAATCAATTTTGCTTTGGGTTTGATCTTGATCGCCATGGTGTCTCCTTTGTTACCCGGTATTCGAGGGACCTTTATCGCACAAATTTGCTCGCTATACCAACTCGAGGTGTCCTGATCGTTGGAGGCTCCTCACAGCCAAACCCTCTTTCAAGAGAGCTTCCTGAAAACGCGTAACAGCCTTTGTATATTGAGTCACAGCACAGCTGCAGCGAGCCGTCTCTACTGAGACGTTTCTCAGCACATGCCCTGGCCCTCGCTTCTGGTGTGTGCAGATGTAGCGAGCATCTCCAGCGGATTGCATCTTCCCAACCTCATCTGCGGAGAGAGGCTTCTGCGTTACGAGGTAACCGCGCCCATAGCACTGGTTACATTTACTCTTTGCGTACAGCGTTGAATCTAGCAACAAACCTAAATCATCTCTAACTTCGATTGTACTCCCATCTACAAGCATTGTCGTATCAAGAGGCGAACCGACATTCAACCCAAGTTTCTTTCCAAGTGCGATTCGCTTTTCCAATTTCGATTCGTGATCAATCACAACGCTAATCCTCCTTGTGCTTCGTACAACCGATATGTCCGCATGTCCAACACGTGTACAGATGTTCAATACTTCGTGTCAGCGGATCACTCAATGCTTCTAGTAACGCTACTTCATCACCACGAGTTTCTGCAGCACGCTTTTCAAGAAGAAACAAAGCTTCTCTCAACAAGACCAGCACTCGAGCATTTACTTCGTGAGGTCTTTGCATGTCGACGTATTTTGATCTATCAATTAACGCTCTGATCACTTCCTGAGACGTCGTTCCTTCATAGGCTGGAGGCAAATTAAATGGGTATTGCTCACCGACCCTCTTTACAAACGTCAAGACGTTCGACGTTTCATCGCCGTCCAGCTGCTTCAATTGGTACCGATGTCCTGGGTCTAAGACTCTCATTTAACGCTTTCCACGATTGTACAGCATTATTCGTGTTCAATCTTTCGCTACAAGACGCTGCATGGACGCCGAAACGACTTGTAGATTAGCCAGCGCAATCTCAACGCTAGAATCGAGGTTTCCGACGACGATCCTAGAATTCTGCCTGAATCGCATTACCGATTGGCAGAATTCTAGGATTGGTTTGCTTGGTCTGCACATTTGAAAAACCGACTTGGTTCGTTTGGTCCGGAAGTCGAATTCGTCGAACGCGCGCATAATGCGCGTCAGAATATCTTAACTAGTAAATAAGTAAATTAATAGCTCGGAGCTAAAGCTCCTCGCTACAAGAAACCTGACAGAAGCCTGACAAGTTATTAACATATGTTTCCGAGATCACAGCGAAATAGTGGTTTGTCAGGATCACACATTAGTAGTTCAATTCTGACACATTGATTTTCACCAAACTGCGCTCTCAAATCGCATATGTCAACATAGTGTCAGTTATTCTCCGTTGCTTTCGCGATTACCGTCCCACCTCTATCCTCATACTTTTCCTTTCCAATGAAGACGCTACGACACAGCTCTACAACGTCTCTATCATTAGAATAGGCAAGCCAATGAACAGCGGAACAAATCCGGCTAATGACTGCACCGAACTGTTCTTTATAGTTCATCAACTTTTTAGGTTCATAGATCGCATCCATCTCAATCTCGAATTTCATCGTGATATGAGCAAGCAATCCTACAACCTTCAAAAGAGCGATAAAACCATCACCACCTTCCGGCATGATAATCGCATTGGGATTAAATTCAGAAGCTATCGTCCAGAAGTCTAATTGTAAATTTGTACAAACTAGACAGAGATCGATCATGATGTGAGCCAGCGCATTATCAACGCGCGAAATGTCTCCGGTGTCCATCGCAGACAATAGCTCATAATTAGCCTCTTCAATAATCCCCAACACGATACAAGCCGTCGGATCATCGGATGACGCTCTAACCTGGCGCTGGATGACTTGTATTGCTTCAATCTGATTTGAAGGAACAAACATCCCTGAGGCTATAGCCCCCACCCATCGGTCAAATACTTCACTGGCGAGTACAACTCTATCTTGGTCAGCTTGTGTCACTTCAATCTCAATCATTTGAAAACCTCCTTCATCCGTACGATCGTTTATTCACCAACCAGCGCGAGCGAGACCGCCAGGATAGATTACCGCACTAATGTCGGTCTTTCCGATTGGGCTCGTCGCTGGATAATGAGCGAGATAGCTCTCCCCATCTCCATCATATTGCCACATCACGACATCCTGTAGATCCCATCCAATGCGCTCATAGACCTGATGCGGCAACGTCGACGCATATCGAGCAATCCACAAATTGACACAACCCATATGATCGGTGATGCCTTTATCATAAAGCAACGATCCACCATACAACGTCGGACGAACACCCAGTGCACTATGGATTCCATCCGCGATTGGGGTAACACAGTCGATGATTTGATTAGCTGAGCAGTCTGGATTGTCTGCTCTCTCCACATCTAGGATTGGCCTAAAATCTCCCCTTTGGTCAAAACCTCCAGCAGCCTCTACTGTCGTCAAATAGAAAATGAGCTGCTTCTTCCAATCCTCCATAAAGTGAACATAGTGATAGGCTCCGCGGCGCCAGGTCTTGCCGAAGCGATCGCCAGCTACCGACCGTGCCTTATCCCAATAACGCGGAAACCACGAACCAGACCCCCAATTCACGCCTTCTGTAGCCTTCAGGATAATCCCTGACCATGGCATGCCGGCCGCGGCGAGCTTTGGCAAATCGAGAACGCCACCTAGATCACGTGAGTACACATCCACGATCAATGGGTCGATCACCACGACTAGGCTCCTTGTGTTGGAACTGGAGGAATTTGCAGTTGCCGCTGCTTCCGGACGTATCCAGCTCCCTCCAGAAGAGAATCTGACAACACGTATTCATCGCCATTATCCAAAATGAGTTGCGCCTTGTCCCCACCATTGACCAGGCATCTCACATTTGGTTTCGCTATCGCCATGAGCTGACTTGTTGCGAATGAAGCAGTATGAATTTTAGCTGCTTTACTCCCCCAATCTGTTGCGCCTTGAGCACCGAGGAGTGTCGCGAAACCTCCAACGATTACCCAAAACGTTGTTGGGTCTACATTAAATCCATAATGCGCAGCAACTGCTGTGATGAGTCCTAGGAGCATCGTCCACGCCTTCATCGATCCGGCGAGTCGCTTCAGAGCATCAATAACCATTTGTTTCGTCGTCATTTGCTTTCTTCCCTTCCATGTTTCAAACCACGTTCGTACCAAAGAACATCTAAATCATTTAATGTTCCGCTACATTTTATACACCGCTTCTTTCTAAACGCACGCAATGCTGAGACGTCTTCTGTATAAGGTACGAAAATATGCGGACCTTTGCATTGATGAAGCTTGGCATTATTTTCCTTAACCCTGTTGAAGATCTTGAGCGCTTCGTCTTTTGTCATTTAGATCCTCAATTGCAAAACTGGATACTACCGTAAGGTGCGAAAATAGAGCTAAACCTGTTTCCGTTGTTACCAAAGTAAACCACGGCAGCATCGAACGTCGCGCCGGCAGTTGCTGGCCTTCCGGTCAAATCGTAGAAGCACATTCGCGATGGATACTCGGAACCACCATTCCAAAAGCACACAGCATCCGCAAATGGCCAAACGTAGCGCTCCCAATACCCTGTTCCTGTTCTCGCTGGAATCAACGCAATGAGACTACCTCGCGTCCTTGACCATCGCCCATATTCAGAAGCCATCTTCGCTGCCCATAGTGCTAGCTTTCGCCCATAGGGTGGATTAACGAAGCAAGCACAATCTTGAGGTACCCACCACGAATTGCTTAGACCGCAAATATGATTGGGTGGACCATAAAACGAGCACCATGCATTTACAAAACTTTTTGGATTCGCGCATGGGTCCAAAGCAATTGGACCAAACCGACGCACGATATCTAAAAACCAAGGTGGTGTTAGCCAATCCTGCTTTGCGCTAGACAGCGTTACTTTCGTAACGTGAGTGCTCAATTGGGATATAAACTTCGCGCGCTCTGCAAATAAAATCGCTTGGTCAACCCTACTCCGCTCTTGGTGCACGTTCTCAAATAACTGCTGAGCGCTTTGTAATAGCAAAGCGTTGTACACCCAATCCTTCACCAACCCTTGAGCAGTTTTCCTCTTAAGAATCAAAATCATCTCCTACGCGATGACGCGCCAGCTCGCGACCTTTCGAGGGATTCTTGCGTTACTTGGTGTCCAGTGCGTGCGCCACCGAACCATTGTCCTTCGTTTGGAGCGCTATCGATTTTGAATTCAGCAGACACCTCATTCTCCCTATGGTAGGTGTCTCGCGTCACGAGGTCTTTCATTGACACGCCGCGCGTTCGTGGGTCATACGGATTTGCTCGCTCACGATCGAATCGCACAGATGGCATTTGCGGACGCCACTCTTGGCTCCTATCACGAGGATCCTTGTATGAGAAACCAGCACATATTTTGCAGATGCGAAGAGGATTGCTTGCGTTGTAAGCATTACCCACCACCGTTTGCATCTCTGCCGGCGGTCTCATTTCACCACATGTTTTGCAACGCTCCGATGCAGTCTGCGTATGATCGTGATGTGCGGCAATTGTCGCTTGGGATAAACCACGGATGATCTTCCCTCCAGTATCCACAATCACACCACGTATTGCTTGGTTATTACGACCACGACCTTCAAACACCAATTCGGACGGTGACGTCTCCGTTGGTGAGGTGATGATCTTCGCTTTGATTTGTGTCGCTGGCGAACCGACTGGCTTTGAAGATGGAGCCTGTGGTTGAGGGATGACACCTTTTCTGAAACTCATGATGGCCTCTTTGCTGCTGCGCTAATTGCTTTTAAGGTTCCTCGCCATGATGCTGGTCTGGTGAGCCACACTCCATACACTGTTCGCAACCCACCAAATGTTCCCTTGTAATGCAAGAAGAGAAACGGTTGCGGATTCGTTACAATCACAGTAACGTTTCCATCGATAATTTCTTGATGCAGTCTGTCAGACGTCACTTTATCCATTTCTTCGTAACTGAAGCCTGGCGGTAAACTCCACAGCTCTGGCGACCTTGGATAATGCGACACCATTGCGAGAGCCATCATCGCGAACGCTCTGCGCAAACACATAAGCATCGTTACGTCTTCTGGTGACATTTAATCCTCTGTAGCCATCTTGTAAGCATCGTCCGCAGCCAACAGCGCTTCGTGTTTTTGTTCACGCTTTGGCTGTTCGTTTAAGGCTTGCTGCGCCCTGATCTTCTCCGCTGCAGCGAGGATCACCTCTGGAGGTACGTCATCCAATGCGGATAGTTCTTTCAAAACCTCGCCTTTGATTGCAGCCATCTCAGCACGTTTTTTTGATATCAAATCTGTAGCTGCAGCGATTGCCTGTTCGTGAAGCTTGATCTTGGATTGCTCCAAATCAATCTCACGTTTCAAATACAAAAGCCTATCCGTCGCAGTCTTCGGCTCTGGGAGATTAACAGCTCCGTTCACAGCAGCTGTTTTAGTCCGCTGGTCTATCGTTGGGCGCCGTCCGTTCAGGTACTCTGTCAAATCAAATTCCAGAACATCGCCCTTGAACTGTTTACACTGACGCTCGACAGCTCCCTTTTCCCCAACCCACACCCCTTGGTAATGGATGGTATATTCTTGACCATTCAATAGTCTGATAACTGGCCAGTTGTTTCCATTGATATGATTTACACCTTCGTACACACCTTCACCAAACAACAGAATCAAATTCTGCTCTGGCCTACCCCAAATAAATACTTGGGTTCCTATTGGCATCTCAATCACAGTTCACCTACTTTCCACACCATCCGCCAAAACTCTGGCGTTTGAGGGTCAACAGTGGTCTGAACCTCCTCCGTCACAAATACCAATTGTTTCTTTTGGGTACTTCCACACGTTGGGCAAGGATCAGTCGTGCAGCCAAATCCTCGCCAACCACATACACAATCAATCGGCTGGCGTTTAACATCCATTCGCATTCAAACCTCATAACCAAGAACACAAGACCTTTTAGGCGCAACCTCTACAACAGAACTATGAAGATTGGTCTTCTCTGGAGATCCCCATTTAATAATGGAGCGCCCACTCTCCTTCTCCCATTGACTTGCGGACAGTATCTCAAAAGTCAATCCGCTGATGTTGTCTACAATCTCGTCATTTGAGATACCCTTGTTTCGCATCTCTGAAATTAATACAGAGGTTGGGTCCTCTCCTCTTGTGTGGAGAACCCAATACGAAAGAACGTCTCTCTGCTGATTTCCCCTAACCCAGAAACGAGAAACTACGTACTGGTTTAGAGGACTTTGAAAACGTTCGGTTCCTGCTTTAACTCCAAACATTACAACCACCGACCCTTCCTCTTGAGCGCTATGCACTTTATACCAGCTTGCGAAGCCCTGATCTTTGCCTCCTCGCTATTACGCCGCACCCTCTTCACCAAATCACGAATCTGCCCCTCTGTCATCGGTTGAGGGGCTAATACGTCAATCATTATAACGTCCTCCCTTTAATACGATCACACGTACGAGCATTATGTCCTTCTTGTTTACACAATCGACATCGGTAGCGTTTAGCGTCAATTGGACGATTCTCACGCCAAGAGGACAGACGTTGCTCACGGTGTTTGAATTTGCACCGTGGGCAAAGTCTGCCCTCTCTAACACGACGTGGGCACCAAAGACACTTCTTCGATTGCAAGATCTTTGGCGCCGCTACCTTCACGTACTAAACTCGCTCAACCCCGGTGGGGTGGTAGAGATTAGGACTTGCTCTGTTGCATTGGTCAAAAGCCCCAAAGTGACTTTGCGACGCGCAACAGTAATCCACCGATCACGGCTAACTTGAGGAAGGCTAGACCACTCAACACCGGACATCGGCGTCTCAAAGGTTTCCATGTACGCCTGGTACAAATCAATTGCCAGGTCAATCATCACGACATTAATGTTGTTCGTTTGTACAACCTGGTCAGCATTCAATGTTCTAACACCGATTTCCATTCCCTCAAAGCTACGTTCCGCAACAACGTTCAGTTCCTTTTTATCAACGTCAAAAGACGCGTACCATGCAATCTCTTTGGTCGCTTTGTCTTCTATAACGATTCGTACAGTTTGCTTTGAATTCATCTGCTCCTGCTTTTGCATAATTTCAATGATTGGTGCAGGTGGCAAACCATGACGGTACAGGGATGGTCGTGCATCCGCATGCCGTATTGTTATCTGTGTCCCCAGTCGAGACGCACGCCGTCGCTAACCGAAGATGGGAATCCGCTAGCCCACCTACAGCGCGACGAAGACTAACACTGCTCAGACTGCGAACGGTTTCACGCTTGATCTGTAGTTTCTTTTGCATGGGCGTTCTCAAAACGTAATCGTTTGGCCTGGACAGTCCCAGCTTGGGCATTGGTTTGAGCAGACGTCGCACGACATCTGACCGCTCGGCGTATCGCCACAGCAGAACGAGTCCATTGTCTTCACCTTGATTCGATCGCCACCGCCGTAAATACTGCGCATGGTGTGGAGCAATCGGATAGTCTCTCGCTGCAATGTCAGCTTCTTTTTCACTTTCCATTCTCCTTGGTAGCAGCTGCCTTTTTGGATTTGCTACGCTTCCTATTCTTCGGCGTCGCTTTCGATTTGGCCTTCGGAAATTTTTGCACGTAAGCTCGCACCAACTTATCGGTGAGCGGTAGGGTTTGGTCTTCAACGCCCACACCGCCTTGTCCTAGCGCTACGTTGAGCGCATGGATCGCCATGTCCTTTGCGAGCATTGAAGCCTTGTGCACAAATCCACCTACCACTTGTCGCATCTCTTCCTGAATCGTCACCTTTGCATCTCCTTCTGAGGACGAAGTGTCCCATACCCAAACGGTCCAGTATCCTACAAGAAAAGGCAAGGTCCACCAACACATTTGTTGTTGACGGCTGCAAGCTCGTGATGTATCAACGGAATCCTATGGGCACTGCTTCTATTTGGAAACGACGACAAGCCGAGCGACCACGCCAGAATTTAGACCCAATTGCTCAACTAAAATCAGACGGATGTCTCCCGGTAGTGAGCGCTGAAATCCATGTGGCACCGACGCCCAAAAATCCAACATTAATATCTATGAAATCGTCGTATCATCCACCAATTGCACTTTGCAAATTACCGATACCTATTTTATTGACAGCAGTCCTCACATTCCAAAGAGATTTTGATATTTTATCGCCACCGCTAACCGGAATAATAACAGTCACTTGGTATAAACAAAGCATCCGATGTTTACATTGTTGGGAGATCGTAAAACTCGATCCAAAATGGAGTGGGAGATTTCTCTTTGAGGATTAAACAAAACAAAACGCTCGATGATTTCGACATCGAGCGTGGACATATTGAAACTTGGATTTATCAGATCAGAGGCGTAACAACAGCGATTGTCGCAGCAATCGACGAGCTAAGCGCGGCTAGCGCAACTTGCACTGTTTCCAACGTCAGCGTCTCTGCGAGCGTCAGTGTACCTCCAGCAATGAGCGCAGCGATCTGCGTAGCCAGAGCTGAGATTTGCGCAGCAATTGGCGTCACTGTTTGGAGAACCGCTTGCAACACCGTAGAGACGTCAACCGATACCGATACTTTACTCGACATACTATTTCTTCCTCATTTACGCTTTGGGTGCAGCAATTGGTTAGCCAGCGCCAACAGGAATGGTCACCGGAATCAGCCGCTGCGTCGCAACAAGCTGAGCACGAAGTTGCTCGATCGTGTTGTTGTTGATCAGACCACGCGTAGCATTTCCATCCGCCGTGATCAGAGCCTTCAGTTCACAGCAGCACTCCGCCGCTTGCGCCGCTGCAGTCGCAGCAATCTGCTGAGCGCGCAGCTCTGCCGCTGCAGCATTCTTGGCAATCTCCACATTGAGAGCGTAGAAGTTTTTCGTCGCTTCGACGCTCAGCGCATTTGCATTCGTGGTCGCCTGCAGCCCCAGCGCCGCCGAGTTTTTGGCCGCATCAAGCGAAGCGCGACCCTCGATCTGATAGCTGATCGCCTGAGCATCCTTGAAACCGACGACAGTAGCTGTCGCGGTGTCAGAGAGCTGCTTCTGCAGAGCGCAAAGCTCCGACGTCGTGCGCTCCGACGCATGGCTCACAGCGCCGCGCGTCTTGTCGAAGCCATCACACAGCCGATCGTGAACCTGGCCAAAACCAGATTGCACAATGCCGTCGGTGCGGCAAGACGTGCTCTGAACCAGCTGGTCAGTGTGACAAGCTGCAACAGCTGCAGCCGCTGCAGCCGAATTGGTGACGCCTGCCAGATCGAAACGCGTGTCTTTGACGTCGCGCATTGTCGTCTGAGCATCGACCGCAGCGCCGCGACCGAATGCGGCTTGCTCGCGCGCAATCAGCTCATCGAGATGATTGCGATGCTCGAAACCCCAGCCGTGATGGCCGTGATTACGATGTCCATCTTCGGTAGAAACAACAACTGCTCGCGGATCTTGGTTGATAACGGTGCTGTCCATATTGAGTGTCTCCTGATTGCAAAATTGTTCGAGACCCTCCTGGCCAGCATCGTCCAAGACGATTTCAAGATTGATTTCGTCTTCTGCGATGATGCTTGGTTTTCTTGGCGCCATAGAGTGCTCACCATTTGTATAAAGCAATCGCGTATCAATACACCTACCTTGGGGCCAAGTATCCTACGTTGGGGCCAAGTATGTTTGGCCGCACCCAGCGAATTGCAAACTTATGACGCGCTGACGACGCCTCCCCGAGGCAATATCCGCCCATGTCGCGTGCTTGGGTGGCGAACGAAGCAAATGGGCTTTACCATTCGTGTGGGCGCCCTCGCGGCGCCAAACGCAAAAACAAAACGCGATGCACTGATTGCGCTAAACGAGACGCTGCTTACGACACTCGCAAACGAGAAGCGAAGCGTAAAGCAAAACTCGCGCAATCAAGCATCTAGCATCGGCGGTGGGTTGTGACATTCGCGGCGCTGTGGAAGCGCTACGCGGATCGAAGATTGCTAAAAAGCAATTTTCGATCTAAATCCCACATCCTTGTTAGCTACATAACCCAATACAAAGACCTTCGATCTAAAAAAATTAACCTATTGTGTAAAATTGATAGACGATTAATTAGAAATTCAGCTATTATTGAGTGGCATCTAGAAAGCGGTCATCCGACATGTTGCGCACTGTGTTTCGAGAGTATGAAGGCATACTCACTTCCAGGAGGAGATTAAAAAAGTGCATGTAATTGTAGCAGACGCAAGTTTGAAAAAAGGTGTATGTGGAATCGGAGTTGTCCTAGTAAATGAATATGGTCATGAAGTAACGAGACACCAAGAAAAGCTCACCGCGATTTCGCATTCGCACGACGCTGAGCTAAACGCGATTAGAGTTGGTATTCAGAAGTTTGGGCACATCAGCCAATTGATTTACAACGATTGTAGAAAGGCTATCCAATTAGCCAGGCACGCGGTCTGGCGTTTACCTGACGTGCGCATCGAATGGATGCCTGAACACTTGAGAGGAACCTATTTGCATTTTGTGGCTCACGAGCTGAGCGTCATGGCCAGGAGAATCAAGATGATTTACGTCAAGCACACAACGCCAAGTCTCTCTCCGAGGTACCGAGGATATCCATCGATTAAAGAAGCCATTGAAGCGGTCTGCAAAGCTTCGCACGAACCTTCAGAAGATATCAGGCTGGCGCTCTTTAATACAGAACCATCGCTGTTCAAACTTGGAGAGGATGAATGGTCTGTCATCTCGGAGGAAGAATTTACAAAGATGGACGACCGACCGTGAATATCATCGAACAAATAGAAGCACTAACTGAACTGTACCGTTTGCAATTGGGACTCATCGCTTGGGAAGATTTTCAAACAGCAGCTGAGATCAACAACAATCAAAAGAAGATAAACAGCCACACTCAATCAGGGAGAACTGAACGAGACATCTTACGCGCGATCGCTGCCTGCACCATGACCAATGTCAAATACATCGCTGTACTTGAAGACTGCAATCGAACGTACAGAAAGCGAATCTACAAGCGACTAGAGAATCTCAATTTGCTAGACATCCGTGTCATATGGCATTCGGAATACATCGGCCCTTGTGTTCGCTACCTGGACCACTCCAACTCCAATGGATGATAGATTCAGCCCACCGATGCTTAGGCAAACGCAATTAAACTTGTGCGTTCCTAGCAAGAATGACTTTGTACTGTATTGTCGTGAATGCCCTTGGGTGGGTCAAACCAACGCGGCACACGCACGATCGTCTAAATGCCCTGTTTGCGATAACCACAGCATTAGGATTTGGAAGCATGTTTCGTAAACAAACCTCCACTCAAACCGCTGAGCGATTCATCGCGCTATATACGCGTCCGATTTCTCCACCAAGCATCAGCCCAGAGTTTGGGACAACCTACTTTTGGCGCAATCCACCACGCTGCAATCGTTGTCACCAAGAAGGCCACAGGCGCAAGCACTGCCAGAACATGTGCTCGCCCTACACCAAAGGAGAGAAGGCAGCTCGCTGGGCAATCACCTATGGTAAAAGCCGCATTGAAGCGGCTGCCCAATTCGGCATCAACCCACTGACTGTGGAGCGTGCTCGGCACAGCTTGAGATTGCCGAGATTCCTCGAGTCCCCTATCAAGAGGCGACCTCCCAAAGTACCCCTATTCGTAAGGCGCTCGATTCGGAATATTGGCTGGGCAGCGGTTCTCTGGATGACAGCCAAGCCAGACGAGCGACTAATCCAAGAGACCCTTTGCTTCTGCTGTCCCCAATTTAGCTGCACGAAGTGTCAGCCAAAGGCGAACAATCATGCCTCTCAAAGTATTGTGGGCGCGACGAGCTAACAAAAAAGAGCGGCGCACCTTCAAAGATGGAAACGAAGGTGCGCCGCTCCATTCGGACACATTACACTTTTCAAACTTAGCAGACTTAGGTCGATCGTTATCCATTTTTTACGGATCCAACCTTACGACCTTTACGACGACGAAGAAGGATTAATCTACTTCGCAGCCGTGCGAATGGTTTCACTCCTGAGTAGCAATCTCTTCTTCATTTGAACATTACTCTCTTCTGAAGATTGTCCAACGTCTCTGCATTGCGTGAAGTAAATCTATCCGGTTTGGCGCCGTAATCCGTTTGGTAGCTTCGATGCCAGGTGCTATCGAGCATTGGTCCACGCGGACGCCAAACAATTAGCAACATCCAAACCCACGCACATACAACAGCTGCGATCACTGTTGCTCAACAAGTCCCTGAACAGTGCGGCGACTCACTGACACAAGACGGATTTTGAAACGTCACGCATGCGTTCAGAGGCCGACTGTCACAGAGGTCGCTGCACGTCCCTGCAATGGTATTGTAGGGAGGTTCACCTCCATGTACCGAGCCGAGATGGGTGAGCACGCGGATCGTCTCGCGCTTCAAAGACAGATTCAATCGATTGAGCTTCTTCATTTTCTTTCAGTTTCCTTTCACGTTTCCAATGTTGCCTTCTGACAAGCATCAATTAAAGTAATCAAGGCTTGTTTAGCATCTCGAGACGTCGGTGTGGGCAATTGAATAATTCGCCCTCCACACGAGATGAAGTTTATCGCAGCTTCGGCAATGTTTAATACTACAAGCCATCGGTCAAATACCTCATCAGTTTGGTCAAGCAACTCATGGCGCAATTGCTGGATGAGTACGGTCACTTTATTCCTCCTTGTGGGACTAGACGCGCAGTCTGATTACTAAAATACGCAAAACGACGTGCACACAGTAGACACTTTGTCCGATGATTCTCCGCATCAAACGACATCCACGTTACCGATGCCATGTCAAATTGCCGAACGTGACAGAGCTGTAGCGGAATGGTCTCGATGAACTGATCTTGAAAGCTAGCACGTGAATCGTCGCTAATATCTTTTACAACGATGTGCACAAAAGTAAACTGTAAACGACGTTTCCACAGCGCTGCTAGAGTCATCGTGCTACATCCATAACTTCTACTTTCAATATCACATGAGGTTTATAATAAATATTTTCACAATTTTTACAGCTAATGGGTTGCTGATACTTTTTAACTTCAACAACCAATTTATCGTTGTCCCACCATGTCGAACTATAATACTGTTCTCGATGTTCTTTGAAAAAATCCTCTGAATCGAATGCCTCACACAGTGTAACACTGGGGTACTTGTGCAGAAGGATGTGAACAATAAACTGGTTGCTCACACCACGACGTTTCCAAAGCGTTGATAGAGTCATTCAACCGCGTCCAATTGTGCTTCGCTGCGCAACGTACTCACGCCAGCATTCGATTGCTTGCTCATTTAATGTTTGTTCGCCCCACGCTGCAACGTGCTTAGGCATCGAGGTCAGCCATTTGTCTAGCTCCTGTTCTGTTGGAGCATGCGAGAAATGGAACCGAAGTGCCGCACGTTTGAAGCCGGCAACGAATGCATTGCGTTGGAGAGTACATTGCGAGCAAAGGTCTGCCTCGATTGGTTTTGAAATGTCCCATTCGGCACCACAAGCAAAGCAGCTCATTTTAATCAGCTCCATTTATTCACAGCCAAGCAAATCCACAGCGATTACATTTGCTCATTAAATTGTCCAGTAGTTCGTGAGGACACTTTGCCTTACACCTTGGACATGGCATATCGATGACGGTTCGCTTCGGTTCGGTACCTCTAGACATACGTCGAAGGTCAACACATTTTCTCCTCTGTGTCAAGAAAATGTGTTGAAAAAATCAATGGCTCCTGATTCAATTAGGAAGACCTTATGAAGCACATTAAACAACCAACGAAAACCAGCTGTGGTCAAACATGCCTAGCAATGATTGCAGGCATTACACCGGAAGAGGTTTTCAAACTTCTCCCTGACACCTCCGAAGGAGCGCGCCCTAAGCAATTGAGAGCAATCGCACCACTGCTCGGCTTCTTGCTCGGTAGACCTGGCAAAACTCCCCTTGTCATAAAGCCACGAGGTGTTTTCATTGCACGTGTAATCATCCCAATCCAAGGCGTTAGGTCTCGACGTGGTTGGACTATGACCAGTCATTTTATTGTTTACGATTGCAATCCTCGTGCACCAATCATTCACGACCCTAGTCAAAATCAAAGAGAGAACGCTATCTCGTACCTGTCTCGACTGGAACAAGAACACAGCAGATTGATTAGCCTGATGCGTGTCTGGTACATGCTGTAAATCATCAACACATTTGTCTCCCAACACATTTGTCTCCAATTACAAACTCAATTTTCCACCTAAGGTAGTAGCACGCCCTTCCTCCCCCGGACCTATCGAACCAGACTTCACATTGACCACTCCATCTGAGATCGCACATTGTACCTGCAACCATGATTCACATTCCTATAGTGCACATTGTAAAACATCATTCAAATGTCTACCGTGTACGACAGACCTCCAAACACCTCAATTATGGTGAACCGTGTGCTAATAGCGTGGCATACACCTCAATTATGGTGAACCGTGTGCTAATAGCGTGGCATAGAGAACATCGTGTCCTTGCTTGCTTGCCGTGATACCTGGATACCCAGATCTTAGGTATCGCGTCGTGTTTTGCAGGCATGCTCTTTTGAAACTGTTCTGCAGTTGCTTCGCACAATGGCGCTTCCAGAGTAGCTAACCATATGTGCGCTACAGATTGATCTGTGGTTGTGCGTTCTGTAGCTGCACACTGTGCAAGCGATCTACGTCTCCACAATGAGGGAAGCGTCATGCTGATGCTCATTTCTTCTCTGCAATGGTCGCCAGAGCGTGCATTGCAAGGATCCTCCCATTACGCAGTATTCCATTACGCAGTATTCCATTACGCAGTATTCCATTACGCAGTATTCCATTACGCAGTATTTGCTCCTGCATTGCCCTCTTATTGCACAGGATCTCGGCTTTA
>Ga0193744_1000008_pt1 | contig 114604 bp, 96 predicted proteins | sample L1a1metaG_FD_143056 | JGI IMG/M metagenome (GOLD analysis project Ga0193744, IMG submission 143056) | Soil microbial communities from a riparian zone of the East river system, Colorado, United States - L1a1 | ecosystem: Environmental > Terrestrial > Soil > Riparian zone | place: USA: East...
CGAGGTAAAACCATCCCTGCTCGCGCTCCTCGGCGCCGTCGGATTCGTGCTGCTGATTGCCTGCGCGAACGTAGCCAATCTCCTCCTCGCCCGCAGCGCCGCGCGGCAAAAGGAAATTGCGATCCGGGCCGCGATGGGCGCAAGCCGCACGCGCGTTCTGCGGCAAATGCTGACCGAGAGCATTCTGCTCTCGGCGATCGGCGGGGTGGCGGGACTCGTCCTCAGTATTTGGTTAACCGATCTGCTGATGTCGATGTTACCCGAAGGCGCACCGCGGCTCGGGCAGATCGGGATTGATTATCGCGTGCTGACGTTCGCTCTGGGCGTTTCGGCGCTTACCGGCATTCTCTTCGGTATCGTCCCCGCGCTCCAAGCCTCGAAGCTCGACGTCACCAGCGCGTTGAAAGAAGGCGGACGCAGCGGCGAAGGACATCGGCGGACAAGTGCGCGCAGCCTCCTGTTGATCGGTGAGGTCGCTCTCTCCCTCATGCTGCTGGTCGGCGCTGGATTGCTCATCAAGAGCTTCCTCCGTCTCCAGGAAGTGCGGCCGGGCTTCAATGCCCACAGCGTCCTCATCGCCAACCTGTCGTTGCAGGGACCGAAATATAAAGAAGATCAGCGGTGCGTGGAATTTTTCCGGCAACTGAAAGAACGGCTGGAAGCGGCGCCGGGCGTGCAAGCGGCGGGAGGCAGCGTCAATCTTCCGCTCGACGTGAATGGTTATGCGATTGGACGCGCGTTTATTCCGGAAGGCCGGCCGCTCACGGTGGACGAATCGAAAGACGCGATGTTCTCCACCATCACCGGCGATTATTTTCGCGCGCTGCAAGTTCCGTTACTTTCGGGACGCGCCTTCGAGCCTCGCGACAATGCCGATGCACCGAAGGTGGTAATCATCAACGAAACCACCGCGAAGCGTCACTTCGGTTCGCCCACGGCGGCGATCGGCAAACGCCTCAGCGTCTGGTCTGCGTTTCGAGGGCATCGCAGCGACGAAAAATTCATGCGCGAAATTGTCGGAGTGGTCGGGGACACGAAGACCGGTTCTCTTACCGGCGAAGGCGGCGCGCAAATCTACGTTCCACACGCCCAGGACGCTCATTGGAATTTCATGGGACTGGTGATTCGAACCGCTGGCGATCCGGCCGCCTTCGCTTCGACACTGCGACGCGAAGTGCAGGCGCTCGACAAGGACCAGCCCATTTACAACGTCCGGACGATGGACGATGTCGTCGCGAACTCGTTAGGCACGCGCCGGGTCTCGATGCAGCTCTTCGCCGTCTTCGCCATCGCGGCGTTGCTCCTTGCCGCCCTTGGGATTTATGGCGTCATGGCCTATTCGGTCACGCAACGCACCCAGGAAATCGGAATTCGCATGGCCCTCGGCGCCCAGAAATCGGACGTGCTCGCACTCGTGATCCGCCAGGGCATGACCCTGACCGTGATCGGCGTCGTTGTCGGCCTGGCGGGGGCGTTCGCCCTTACGCGCTTGATGGCCAACCTTCTCTTCGGAGTAGCAGCGACCGATCCGCTGACCTTTGTCGCAATTCCGTTGTTGCTCCTCTTCGTGGCGCTGGTTGCTTGTTATTTACCAGCACGGCGCGCGGCTCGCCTCGATCCGACCATCGCGCTCGCGCAAAGCTAACCACTTATGTCTATGATCAACCTCAAACACCTCGAACGTTTTTACCCGCTCGCGAAGGGCAAATTTTTTTACGTCCTCCGCGACATCAACCTGGAGGTCAACGAAGGCGACTTCGTCTCCATCATGGGACCATCCGGCGCGGGCAAGTCCTCGCTCCTTCACGTCCTCGGAATGCACGACCATGCCTGGAGCGGAGAATACTTCTTTGACGACGCTCCAGTCCACACCTTGAAGCCAAAGGAGCGGTCGACGCTCCGGAACGAGAAGATCGGATTCGTTTTCCAGAACTATCACTTGCTCGACGACCTCACCGTTTATGAGAACCTGGATATCCCGCTTTCGTATCGCCACGTGAACAAGCCGGAGCGCGCTTCGATCGTCTGCGACACCCTGGATCGGTTTCACATCGTGGGAAAGAAGGACCTCTATCCGCGGCAGCTTTCGGGCGGCCAACAGCAGCTGGTCAGCATCGCTCGCGCGATGATCGCAAATCCGAAGCTGATCCTGGCGGACGAACCGACCGGCAATCTCCACTCGAGCCAGGGCGAAGAAATCATGGGGATGTTCAAGACCTTGAACGCCGGCGGGACGACGATCATCCAGGTGACGCACTCGGACGTGAACGCGGCTTACGGTAATCGCATCATTCAGCTGCGCGATGGCTTTGTCGTATGAATTTTCCGGTCATCCCGAGCAAAGCGAAGCGGAGTCGAGGGACCTCGTGGCAGGTCGATCAACGTTCCCCGGGGTCCCTCGACTTCGCTGCGCTCCGCTAGGGATGACTCCGCACTACCGCCAACTGATTCCCAATCATTATGCTAACTGATCTGAAATACGCCCTCCGGATGCTGGTGAAGAGCCCAACCTTTGCCCTGGTTGCGGTGCTAACTCTCGCCCTGGGTATCGGAGCTAACAGCGCCATCTTTAGTGTCGTCGATACAGTTCTCCTTCGGCCTTTGCCCTTCAAGGATCCGGACCGGATCGTAATGGCATGGGCGCGCTATGTGAATGACAGCGGCAAGGGGGTGCACTCGTACCCTGATTACGTCGATCTGCGCGATCAAAGTCAGAGCTTTTTCGGAATGGCGGCCTATACCAGAACGGCCGGCACTTTGGCGCAGGCCGAGGATGCGCAAGCGCTCGAGGGCGTCGCGATCACGCCGGAGATCTTTGATGTGTTGGGAGTGCCGCCCTTGTTAGGTCGTGGTTTCACGCAGGAAGAGGCTAAGGATCAAGGGGAGCGCGTTATCGTTCTGACCTATCCGCTTTGGCAACGCGCGTTCGGTTCTGATCCCAAGATCCTTGGACAACAAGTTAGCCTTTCTGGCCGCAGTTGCACCGTCGTGGGCGTGATGCCGCCTGGGTGGAAATTTCCGATCGAAGATGAGCACATCGATTACGTTATTCCTCTGCCCTACCTTGTTGCATCGGCCCTCACTAATCGCGGATCGCATTTTCTCAGCGTGGTGGGCCGGTTGAAGCCGGGCGTGCAACTCCGGCAGGCGGAAGCGGAGCTGAGCGCAATCGCCGGCCGGCTGTCGAAGCAGTATCCGGACACGAACATGAATTTCACGTCGATGACCGTCCTGACGTTGCATTCGGACGTGGTGGGCGAGGTTCGTCCCGCGCTGATGATCCTCCTGGGCGCGGTGGCGCTGGTGCTCCTGATCGCCTGCGCGAACGTGGCCAATCTTCTTTTGGCGCGCGCGGCGTCGCGCAGCCGGGAGATCGCGATTCGGACCGCGCTCGGCGCCAGCCGCCTTCGCGTCATTCGCCAGTTGCTTTGCGAAAGCTTTCTCCTCGCGCTCATGGGCGGGACCGCCGGTTTGCTTCTGGCGTGGTGGGGCGTGGACCTTCTTGGCGCGGCCGGTCCGCAAGGACTTCCGCACCTTGCGCAGATCAAAGTTAACTACACCGTTTGCGCATTCACCTTCGCGCTCGCGATCGGCAGCACAGTCCTGTTCGGGCTCATTCCCGCCCTGCAAGTTTCGCGACCCAGTGTGAATGAGTCACTCCAGCAGGGCGCGAAAGGATCGACTGGCGGCTTGCATACTAATCGGCTGCGGGCCTTTCTCGTCGTCTCTCAGGTTTCCCTTTCGCTTCTCCTGCTGGCGGGCGCCGGCTTGCTGATCAAGAGCTTTTTTAACCTGCGCGCGACCAATCCCGGGTTCGACCCGGTCCGGCTCATGACGATGCAACTAACTCTCCCCCGGGTGCGATACCCCGAATTGGAGCAACAGATCCGGGCGCATGACGCGATCATGGAAAAACTCTCCGCGATACCTGGGGTGGAAGTGGCCGGCGGTGCGAACCCGCTTCCGCTGGGCGGAAATATCAACAATTTGTCCTTGATGGTAAGTGGCGCGGCGCCATTGCCGCGAGGTAACCATCCCGGCGCGGGTTACCTCATCGTCAAACCCGATTACTTCCAGGCGATGAAAATTCCGGTCCTGCAAGGACGCGCCTTTACCCGAGCCGATACCAAAGATTCGCCTTTGGTCGTGATGATCAACGAAGCATTCGTTCGTAAATTCTTTCCAGATCGAAACCCAATCGGTCAACAAGTCATGATCGATCGTGGCGAGGGCAAGGCGCCGCCCTGCGAGGTCGTCGGGGTGGTGGGAAATTCACGGCACGACTCACTGGCCGAGGCGCCTGGTCCCGAAATGTATGTGCCGTTTCCCCAGGATCCGACCCGAACGTTGGACGTTGTGCTACGCGTAGCTTCGACCAACCTGATCGGGCTCAATGCCGACGTGAAGCGGGCCGTCCATGAGGTCGACAAGGACTTGTTCGTTCCGAAGCTGGAGCCAATGACGACCTTCCTTTCCACGCAACTGGCGCAACCCCGCTTCAACATGCTCTTGCTCGCGGTCTTCGCCGGAGTGGCCATGATCCTCGCCGCTATCGGCATCTATGGAGTGATCGCGTACAGCGTCACCCAACGCACGAGAGAAATCGGGATCCGCATGGCGCTCGGAGCGCAACGCACCCAGATGCTCGGGATGGTCTTGCGGCAAAGTCTCACTCTCGTCCTGATCGGAATCACGATCGGGTTCCTGGTTGCGCTCGCGGCCACGCGGGTAATGGCAACACTCCTCTACGGAGTGGGTGCCAACGATTTCACAACCTACGCGATTGTTATTGTCCTGCTCGGCGCGGCCGCCTTTTTGGCGAGCTATGTTCCGGCGCGCCGCGCCATGAAGGTCGATCCAATGGTCGCGCTGAGATATGAATGAAAGCTCCAAATCCCAAGCACCAAGCTCCAAAGAAATCCCAAGTTCCAAAAACCAAAAGCAGATTGCAGCGGTGCTTTTTTGAAGCTTGGGATTTGGAGCTTCTTTGGAGCTTGGAGCTTGGGAATTTTTCGAATGATCGCTGACTTCAAGTACGCCCTCCGCACGCTCGCCAAATCGCCGGCCTTCACGGTCGTGGCCCTTCTCACCCTCACGCTCGGGATCGGCGCGAACAGCGCGATCTTCAGCGTGGTCGAAACTGTGCTGCTGAGGCCCTTGCCGTTTCCCGAGTCGGAGCAGCTCGTCGCGGTTTGGGGCACGTCCGGGCATGAGGCGAATGCGCGCCAGAGCGCGTCGCTTCCGGACATGTTCGATTTCCGCGCACAAAACCGCAGCTTTAGCGCGATCGCGGCATACAGCGGCGCGTGGACGGTGTTGACCGACGCAGGTGAAGCGCAGGAGTTGGACGGCGTCGCGGTCGATGGCGATTTCTTCGAGACCCTGGGTGTCGCGCCGTCCCTTGGTCGGGGATTCACGGCGGAGGAAGCGAAACCCGGCGCACCGAACGTGGTGGTGATTAGCTACAGTTTGTGGAAGCGCGCGTTCGCGAGTGATCCCGAGATCGTCGGCCGCCAGGTCACGATGCGCGCCGGGAAGTTCACCGTTCTCGGCGTGATGCCAGCTGGCTGGAAATTTCCAGCTCATTGGGAGGCGAGCGATTTCGTGATGCCGCTCAAGGTGCTCTACCCTAACGCCCCCGCGCAGCGCGGCGCGCACTATGCCCAGATAATTGGACGGCTGAAGCCGGGTGTGACGGTCTCCCAAGCGGACGCGGAGTTGAAAACGATCGCGCGTCAGCTTGAGCAACAATATCCCGATACGAACACCGATCGCGGCGCAGCGGTCGTTCCGATGTTGCAGGATACGGTCCGCAATGTGCGCCCCGCACTTTTGATTTTGTCGGGTGCAGTCGCGCTCGTGCTGCTGATCGCGTGCGCGAACGTGGCCAATTTACTTCTCGCGCGTGCTGCCGGGCGCGCGCGTGAGATCGGTATTCGCACTGCGCTTGGTGCGAGTCGCGGAGCAGTCGTTAGGCAATTACTCGTTGAGAGTCTGTTGCTCGCGCTGCTCGGTGGCGCCGGCGGCTTGTTGCTCGCGTGGGCGAGCATCCAGTTGTTAGGGGCGTACGGTCCGCGCAACGTCCCGCGGCTTTCCGATGTCCACATCAACCTGGGCGTCAGCGCATTCACCTTCGTGCTTGCGATTTTGAGCACGTTGCTCTTCGGTCTCGGGCCGGCCCTGCAAATTTCGCGCGGCAACCTCACCGACGTGCTGCAACAAGGTGCGAAAGGTTCGACTGGCGGCTTGCATGGTGCGCGGATGCGCTCCTTTCTCGTCGTTTCGCAGATCTCGCTCTCCCTCTTGTTACTCGCCGGCGCCGGCTTGCTCATCCGCAGCTTCTTCAATCTGCAGGCGACGGATGTTGGCTTCGATCCGACGCGGCTGCTCGTCATCAATGAAGCATTGCCCCGCACGACGTATTCCGACGAACAAAAGCAGCGGACGTTTTATGCGCAGATCCTTCCGAAGCTTGCCGCGCTTCCCGGCCTTGAATCAGTCGTGGGCGTGAATCCCGCGCCGTTTAGCGGCGAGGACGACGCGTCGTTCCGGATGCAGTTCGCGCCAGAGTCCGGGCTCAGCAACCATCCAGCCGCGTCGCACGCGCTCGCCACCCCGACCTACTTCCGCACCGTTCGCATTCCGCTCCGCGCGGGCCGCGACTTCGAAGAGCGGGACAACAAAAACGCGCCGCACGTTGCGATGGTGAATGAAACCTTCGTCAGGCGCTTCATTCCCGATCGCGATCCAATTGGGCAACACATTTTGTTAGACGGCGAGAAGGGCGAGATCAATTCGGTCGAGATCATCGGCGTGGTCGGTGACGCAAAGCAAAGCCAGCTTGGCGTTCCGACGCGGCCCGGAATCTACCGACCTTTCGCGCAATCGCCTTCGCGCCAGCTCTGGCTCGTGTTTCGGACTGCGAATGAAAATCTCTCTGGCATTCACTCGGCTATACGCAGCGTCTTCCGCGAGCAAGATCCCGATGTCTTCGTCAGCCACGTCGACCCAATGCAATCGCTCATCGGCGAGACCCTGGCGCGCCCGCGCTTCAACATGCTGTTGTTAGGCGTTTTCGCCGGCACGGCGCTACTCCTTGCCGCGATCGGTATTTACGGAGTCATCGCCTACTCGGTGACGCAGCGCACCCGCGAGATCGGCATTCGCATGGCACTCGGCGCACAGCGTCGAGATATGCTCAGCATGGTGCTGCGGCAAAGTCTCACGGTCGTGGTGATTGGGATTGCGATTGGGTTGCTGGCGGCGTTAGGGGCGACGCGTTTGCTCGCGAGCCTGCTTTACGGAGTCGGCGCGAACGATTTCGTCACTTATGCCAGCGTTGTCTTCTTGTTAGGCGCCGCAGCACTGCTCGCGAGTTACATCCCGGCACGCCGCGCCATGAAAGTCGATCCCATGGTGGCGCTAAGATATGAATGATTCACTGCTGGAGTGTCATCCCGAGCGGAGCGAAGCGAAGTCGAGAGACCCCGTGGAATGTCGCTCGACTTGCAACGGGATTCCTCGACTGCGCTCGGAATGACGAAAAATCATGCTCGCTGACCTAAAGTACGCAGTTCGAACGCTCGCAAAGCGCCCGGGCTTTTCCGTTGTCGCCATCCTGACGCTTGCCCTCGGCATCGGCGCTTCGACCGCGATCTTCAGCGTGGTCGATGCGGTCTTGCTCCGGCCGTTGCCCTATCCATCGCAGGAACGACTCGTTGAAGTGACGGAGTTAAATGAAGCAGACCGCGGTATGCCGTTCGCGGAAGCGAACTTCAATGATCTGGCTGCGCGCAGTCGCAGCTTTGAAGCGATCGCGACCTATATGCGCGGCCCCGATGCGGTTGCAGGCGGGACAGAGCCGGTGCGGACGAATATCTCCGGCGTCTCGGCTGATTTCTTTCGCGTGCTCGGCGTTGCGCCCGCGCTGGGGCGCCTCATTTCCTCGGAGACGCTGCGAGAAGGCAATCAGGTCGCGGTGGTGAGCCACGGATTTTGGAAACGAATGCTGGAGGGCCGGACGAACCTGGAAGGAACTTCGCTCCGGTTTGCCAATCGCAGTTTCGCGGTGATCGGAGTGCTGCCGCCGGAGACCGAATTTCCCGTCGACGTCGATGTTTGGTTTCCGAGCGCAATCTTTCCGCCCTATGAATCGCGGACCGCGCATAATTTCCGCGCCATCGGGCGGCTGCGCCCCGGAGTTTCGTTTGATCAGGCAAACGGCGAAGTCGCATCGATCGGTAAAGCCTTGAAGCTGACCTACGGTTCGCAGACCGATGCCGCAAGTTTCGGGTTGCTCTCGTTCCGCGAACGTTTCGTGTGCGACATTCGCAGTGTTTTGCTTTTGCTCTGCGGCGCCGTCGGATTGCTGCTCGCGATCGCGTGCTCAAATGCGGCGAATCTTTTGCTCGTGCGCGCAACGGCTCGGCGCAAGGAGGTCGCATTGCGCGCGGCCTTGGGCGCGTCGCGCGGCAGACTGGCGCGCCAATTCATTGTCGAAGCGTCGGTGCTCGCCATGGCCGCCGGTGTGATCGGGACCTTACTCGCCGCGTGGAGCGTGCGACTGATCGTCGGACTTTATCACGGCAACCTCCCTCGCGTCGGCGAGATCGGGATAAGCACAAGCGTGCTTCTTTTCACCTTTGCGGTATCGCTGCTGATCGCGGTGGTGCTCGGCTTCGTGCCGGTCATTCATGCCTCGCGGCAGCGTTTGCAAAACGATTTGCAGGAGGCGGGGCGTGGCACTTCCACGAGCGCGCGGCAAACGCGTGCGCGCAATCTCCTCATCGTGGCTCAGGTCGCGTTGACCCTGCTGCTGCTGGTCGGCGCGGGGTTGCTCGGCAGAAGTTTTCAGCGGCTGCTCTCGGTCGATCCCGGATTTCGCGCGGAAAGCGTCGTCGCCATGACCGTGTTGCTGCCGCAACCCGAGGAGCCGGCGGCATTGCGATCGCTGGCACAATTTTATCATCGTTTGTTTGAGCGACTCGAGGCGATGCCGGGCGTAACCAGCGTCGGCGGCACCAGTGCGCTGCCGATGAGTGGCAACGGCGCGAACGGCAGCTTCATGGAAATGCGCGGTGGCCAGGCGCCGGTGACGGTGCAGGAACTCATCCGGCAAATGGACGCGCTCTCGCCGAGCGAACGCGCGCGGGACGCGGACTATCGCGCGGCCAGTGCCGGATATTTCACGGCCATGGGAATTCCGCTGATTCGCGGCCGCCTTTTCCAGGAGGGCGATGGACCGGACTCACCGCACGTCGCGGTCGTGAGCCAATCGCTCGCGAAACGCTATTGGCCTAACGAGGACCCGATCGGCAAACAGATCGAATACGGGAACATGGACGGCGATCTGCGATTGCTGACCATCGTCGGAATCGTCGGCGACGTGCGCGACAACGGGCTCGATCGCGATCCGCGACCGACCGTTTACACAGACTACGTTCAGCGACCCGCGGCCACGTCGGAATTCTCCATCGTCGTGCGCGCGCAGGGCGATGCCGCGGTCCTGACCAGCGCGATGCGGCGCGAAGCGCGCGCTTTGAATCCCGAAATGCCGACGAAGTTCGAAACGATCGAGGAGATCGTTTCCGCGTCGTTCGACAATCGCCGTTTCAGCATGGTAATGCTGGGCGTCTTCGCGGGATCTGCGCTTATCCTCGCGATGGTCGGGCTCTACGGCGTGATGGCTTACATCACGTCGCAACGCACGCACGAGATCGGGATTCGCATGGCGCTCGGCGCGCAACGTTTCGACATGTTGCGCATGATTTTGCGGCAGAGCTTCACTCTGGTTGCGGCCGGAGTCGCGCTTGGAATTTGCGCTTCGGTTGGTCTGACGCGTTTGCTCGGGAGCATGCTGTATGGGGTGCTTGCGACTGACGTGTTGACCTATGCGGGCGTTGTTGGACTACTGATCGTGGCGGCATCTGTGGCGAGCTATCTTCCCGCGCGACGCGCGATGAAGGTCGATCCGATGGTGGCGCTCCGATATGAATGATCTCTTGCTTCGACCAGCGCGATTCGCCCTTCTCGTTTTCCTTGTGCTTTTCGCGCAAAGCGTCCGTGCGATCGAGCCGGTTGAGGAAATCGTCGAACAAAAATACCCGGTCGATCCCGATGCCAGTTTAAGCTTACAGAACGTAGACGGTTCGATCCGCGTCTACGCCGGAGATGTCTCGCAAATCTCGATCGAAGCGATCAAGAGAGCTTACACGACAGACCGGCTCAAACAGATCGTCGTCTCCGTCCAGGCGACCCAAACGAGCGTCGTGATCGAGACAATTTTTCCTCCGAAAAAGAACGGTTTTGGCTTGAGCGATCGCTCTGGCACGGTTGAGTACAACCTGATCGTGCCCCGTGCGACCAGGATAACGCACCTCGACTTGGTCAACGGCGAAGTGTTAGTGGAAAGTTTGCGTGGAGGGAGCGCGGCCGCGCACGTCGTCAATGGCTGGGTCGCCGCTCACAATTGTTTTGGCGACTTGAATCTTAGGATCGAGACCGGCCGTCTCGATGTCGCCTACGACTGGTGGGAGAATACGAAAGCCTCGGTGGAACTATCGAGCGAGCATGGAAATATTCGCGCCGTGATTCCGAGTGACGCGTCGGCTTCCATCACCGCGCGAACCTCCACCGGCAAAATCGCCAACGCGCTCGACCCCAAAGAGCAAGACGCGAGTGAGCCGATACGATCGTTGGAATTTGCCACCGAACCAAACCCGGAAGCTTTGTTTCAGATTAATTCCACCACCGGCAACATCAGGATCGAGAAGACTTACTGACCTGTAGCCGCCGCCCTGCGGGCGGCGAAGCAAGCTGGTCTGTGTTGCCCAGCAATCGGTTACATGGCGCTTCGCATAGTGAAGCGGCTGCACCACTTCATTTTGGTGACTGCCAGTTTAGCTCTTCCTGCGCGCGGCGGTCCTGCTCCGCTTTCACCAGGAGACCGAGACGGCGGTAGCATTGCTCGCGTTTTTGCAACGCTGTCAGCGTTTGGCTCGTGTCGAGCGCATGGCTGAGCGAGTCGATGGCTGACAACGTCTCGCCCCGCTCCATTTCCAATTCGCCGCGATACTGCCAGGCGGTGGAAAAATTCGGATCCAATTCCGTGGCCCGTTTGATCTGCTGCAGCGCTTCTTCTGCGCGCCCCAGTTTCATGAGCGCGTAACTGCATTCCGCGCACGCGCCCGCCGATTTCTGGTCAAGCCGCGTCGCGTTTTCCGCATCTTGTAATGCCAGGGCCGGCTGGCCGATCTCGTTTAGCTGCCAGGCGCGCGCGGCGTAGAGCTCGGCGTTGCTCCGTTCCACTGAAATCTCGGAATCGAGGCGGCTGATTGTTTCGAGAAATTCTGGGGTAAGCGCGTCGAGCCGGATAAATTTCTGCACCGACAGTTTCGCGCATTCGTCGGATCGACCGAGCTCGATCAGCGCTATGGCTTGGAACAACCTGGGCCGCATTGCCCACGGGCCCGATTTGGCGGCGGTCTCACCGTCTTCGAGGGCCAGTTCGTAATCTTCGCTCCGTAAAAACATCAAGGCGCGATCCGTTAGCAGTCCCGGATCGTTCGGCGAGACGGCCAACGACGCATCGAGCTCGCGGATCTCGGCCAGGAATTTTCCCATCTGTTGGAAGAGTCTGGCGCCGCGCTGGACTTCCGGATCGTCCGGCGCTAATTCCTGCGCTCGTTTTAGGTCCTCGAATGCATCCTGCCAGCGATGAAGACGCCGCCGGCACAACGCGCGATTGATCCGCGCCATCGCAGTGTCTTGCCTTTCGAGGTAAGTGGTCCAGGCCGCGTTTTCTTCCGCCCAATGATGCTGGATTTTCTCGGCCCGAGCGACTTTTTCGAGAACGCGGGAGTTTTTAGGATCCTTGATGAGGACTTTCGTCCAGGCCTGCACAGCGCCGGCGGAGTCCTGTTGCTCCGAAGCGAGATCGCCGGTGTATTCGTCGAGTTTCGCTGTGGGTTTTTCGACCGTGCGCTGCCAATCTTCCAGGGCCGGTTTAACGCCAGCCCGATCGCGCAGGCCGAATTCCGCCTGGACGAGTCGGTCCCAAGTCCCGTTGTCCTGCGGTCTTAATTTCAGATGGCGCCGCGCCAGTTCCGCCGCTTTTTCATAAGCATGTTCGTGCAGCGCCTGGCGCAGCTCCGCCCGAAGCGCCTTTTCTTCCTTGGACGAAGCGCGATGGCAGGCCGGCAAGGCAAGAAACGCAGCGACAAAAAAGCATCGCGCCGTGGCGCGAGCTTGACGCAGGAATCGAAACCGCATTGGCTGAGAGTCCATCAGCAATCGCAAATCGAAAATCGAAAATCCAAAATCAAAGATGCCTTCGTTCGATATCGTCTCGGAAGTGGATGCGCAGGAAATTGATAATGCGCTCAATCAAGCGCGCAAGGAACTCGCGACGCGGTTCGATTTCAAGGGGAGCGTCGCGGAAATCGTGGCCGAAAAAGACAAGATCACTCTTACGGCCGAAGACGCGTCCCGGCTGCGGGGCTTACGCGAGATCGTTATCGGCAAATTGAGCAAGCGCGGCGTGGACCTGCGAAACGTGGAGCAAGTCGAGCCCGCCATTTCACCGCTGGGCCACGCGCGGCAGGAATTGAAAATTCAGCAAGGGCTGGAAGGCGACAAGGCGAAGGAAATCATCCACGCCATCAAGGCGCAGAATTTCAAGGTGCAAAGTCAGCTGCAGGAACGCCAGATCCGCGTCACCGGAAAAAAGCGCGACGACTTGCAGGCCGTCATTGCTTTTGTGCGCGCTCGTGATTTCGGCGTCGCCACGAATTTCAAAAATTTCCGCGACTGACGTTGTAGGGTAACAATGTAAGCGCGCGTGTCATCCCGAGCCGCGCAGACGGCGAGGGACCTCGCAACTGCAATGTCGATCTGCTTGCGCTCCTACTGCGCCGTATTCATGAACCGCGTGGCATTGGCGCAAGCAAACCAGTATTGCAGTTGTGAGGTCCCTCGCCGTCTGCGCGGCTCGGGATGACAAAGCACCTATCCGCGACGCGCTCTTCGTTCACCCGCCCTGAACCGGCGGCATGACCGAAATCTGATCGTTCGGCTGCAGAACATAATCCCGGTCGACAAACTCGACACCGGCGGCGACGAGAATGCTCTTGTCCCAATCGCGCAAGGCCGGTTTGCGTGAATACAGAATCTCCAGCACTGCAACGACCTTGGTTGCGTCCGGAACTTCCAGCTCCATTTCCGAAACTCCCGCCAGGTCTCGGAGCCGCGAAAAAAACTGGATATGTACGTTCATGGCCACTCAGGCTGTTGGCGCGATCAAATCTTTTCGCAGCACGCCGATGCACGGAAGGTTGCGATACCGCTCCATATAATCGAGGCCGTAGCCTACCACGAATTCATCGGCGATCTCGAACCCAACGTAATCGGGCACGACCGCTCGAGTGCGAGTCTTCCTTTTTTCGAGCAGCACGCAAGTGCGCACACTCAGTGGCGACGCACCCTCAAGTTTCTCGCGAATGCTGCCCAGCGTCACGCCGCTGTCGAGAATGTCATCCAGGATCAGTACGTGTCGTCCCGCGACGTCGGGCAGCGGGACCTGGCGAAAAATCAATTCGCCGCTGGGCTTAACTCCGCCGTGGTAGCTGGCCACGCTGAGGCAATCCAGTTTCAAGGGCAGCGGAATGCGCCGGAGAAGATCGGCCATCAGGATGACACTGCCATTCAGGATCGCGATGACCGTCAGCTCGCGGTCGCGGTAGTCGTGTGAAATCCTCGCGGCCAACTCATCCAGGCGACGGTGGATCGTTGGTTCATCAAAAAGAATTCGATCAAGGTCCGCCTGCATCGCTCGCTCGAATATGAGCGATCGGCCCGGCGAGCGAAGCGAAATTATCAATGTAGAGGCTTGTGCCAAGCGCCTGTGCCTTCTCGTTTTCAGATCTCTCCTTTTCATCCCGCCGATTGCGCGGCGCATCGCAGGCGTTAGCATGCAAACCAGATGTCTTCCCTGAGGACGCACACCGAATCGCTTGTCATCCGTACCGCCGGCAAAGGCACCTATGAAATCACGGACCAGGTCGCCGAAATCCTGACCCGGAGTGGCATCGTCGCCGGCACGTTGACCGTTTTCGTTCAACACACCAGTTGCAGTCTCATCCTCATGGAGAATGCCGATCCGACCGCGCGTCGCGATCTCGAGAAATTCTTCGACCGGCTCGTGCCCGAAAACGCTCCCTACTTCGAGCATAACGATGAAGGGCCGGACGACATGCCGTCGCACATCCGGATGGTCTTGACGCGATCAAGCGAAGTGATTCCGATTGCGGATTCGCGGATGCAATTAGGAACGTGGCAGGGAATTTTTCTCTTCGAACATAGGAACGCCGCGCATCGGCGGAAGATCGCAGTCGCCATTGTCGGTTCTGGAACGGCATGAAAACTCTCCTTCGCCGTTTCGTCAGATCAATGGGCTGGGATGTTTCTCGAACGACGGCGTTCGGCAAAGATGCATTCGTCGATATCAGAAAATTGGCCGCGGCTGTTCCGCGTTTGGGCTTCGATGTGGGCGCGAATGAAGGTCAGACGGCCTTTGAACTGCGACGCCTCTTCCCCGAGGCGAAGATTTATTGTTTCGAACCGTACGAGACCGCCTTTCGTACGCTCCAGAAGAAATTGGGCGGCGACCCAAAATTTTTTTTGGAGCGTATCGCGCTGGGCGATCGCAAAGGCGAAGCGACGCTGTATCAGAATGCGCAGAGCGTAACCAATTCGCTTTTGCCCAACGCTCCGGAAGCACACGCTTCCCAGCCGGCGTCTTATGCGACTCCGACCGGCCAGTCAACGGTGGCCGTGACAACACTGGACGATTTTTGCCGCGAGCGAACCATCTCTCACATCGATTTCTTAAAGGTCGATAGCCAGGGATACGATCTCCGCATTCTTCAGGGAGCGGCGAACCAGCTCGCCGAACATCGGATCGCTTTCATCGTCGTCGAGATGTTGTTTGTTCCGCTCTACCGCGGCCAGGGGTACTTCCACGAGATCTATGGCTTCCTGACTGGGTTCGATTATCAGCTGGTGGGCTTGTACGCGATTCAGCGCGCGCCGGAGGGAGAGATTCTTTGGTGCGACGCCCTGTTCCGATGCAAACCGAAGTAGGCGACAACGTCGCTGTCACGAACTGCCCTGAGTGTGGCTCGGCGGAGTTCAATGCGACGGGGCCGGAAGCTCCCGGTTTTTCGGTTGAGATCGGGGGCCGCAAGTTCCGGCAATCAAATTATTTCGTCCGTGAGTGTTTGCATTGCGGGTTGCTTTATCGGACCCCGGCACTCTCCGACGTTACGCTGGCCAAGTATTACGCCAGCGTTTCGTTTCAAAAGTGGGAGGCGATCAAATACCATCCGATCGAACGCGCCGTCCTTTCGGTTCTAAAATCACTTCCGCCGGGCAGCCGCATTTTGGATTATGGATGCAGTTCGGGACGGCTTCTCAGCAGCCTGCGCCACGATTACGAGTGCTACGGGTCCGAAGTGAATTCCAACGCCGCACGGGAAGCGTCTCGCCGGGGTTTGAGAATGATCGAGCCGACCGATCTTGATCATCCGCTGCCGGTGAAATTTGATGCCATCGTTCTGGTGGATGTATTCGAGCACTTGCGAAATCCGCGGCTGCTTCTGGAGCAACTTCTGCGGCATGCGGCAGACGGCGCGCTATTGGTGATCGCGACCGGAAACGGAGATGCTCCTGCGTGCCGGCGCGATCCGGCCCAATTCTGGTATTTCCGCACGCTGGAACATCTTTGCATGTTCACCGAGCGCCAGGCGCGACATGTGGCCGACGCTCTCGATCTCTCCCTGAAAGAAATGACGAAAATATGTCACTACGACCTGTCGACGCGCGAAAAGGTGGTGCTCTGGCTGCATGATTTCATCTACTGGCAATTCCGGCGGCGGACCCTTCTCGCGCGCACGCTATTGCCCTTGCTGCCGAAAATTCGCCGCGCCCGAAACTGGCCTTCGGCCCCTCCTTACACCTCCACGCGCGATCACGTGGTGGCGGTTTTTCGAAGACAGGAAACTCAGCGATAAATTGCTTCGACCAGCCGGAGTGACTTGTCGTTAGGCAGGAGCGATTGCTCCATTTGGTTCATGACGTAGGCGAACGAGATGCCGCACTCCGGATCGGCGAACGCGTGACTGCCTCCCGCGCCCGGATGCCCGAAGGCGCGTGGAGAAGATCCAAAAATACATCGCGCTGCTTCCGGAGGATCTTTCATGAAGCCAGCCGAGAATGCAGTCGGGATTTGGAAAACGCGATCCCTCCCAGACACCAGAGTTGTGGCCATTTGAGCCATCGTTTCCGGCGTGAAAAATCGGCGGCCCTCGAGTTCGCCGCCGCCCGCCAGCATCGCGTAAAACTTGGCCAGCGAACTGGCACTGCCGATTCCGCCGAATGAAACGAACCGGAGCGCGCGGTTCTCGGCCCGGTTCATGTCGCTTACGGCATGCAGTCCGCGCGGCGAGGTGAAAGCCTTTCGGGCCAGCGTTCCAGGCGTAGCCAGGTCTCGATAGAATGATGCCGGTGTCGCAGTCCCTCCGGCCTTCCCGGCGTAGATCGTCGCCACCCGTGTTTGCTCCGAGTCCGGCAGTCCAATCCAGATATCGAGACCGAGTGGATCGGCGAATGTTTTCCGCCAGTAGTCGCTCAGGGTTGTTCCCGCGATACGGCGCACGAGCTCATCGAGAAGAAATCCGAAGGTGCGCGCATGATAACCATGGGCGGTTCCGGGCGGCCAAAGCGGCGCTTGTTTTTCCAGCGCGGCGATGACGCCGGGATAATCGAGAACGTCCACCGGTACGTCCAGGGCGCAGAGGCCGGCTTGATGCGAGAGCAGTTGAGCGAGAGTGGTTTCGCTCTTGCCGGCTTGGGCAAACTCCGGCCAGAGCCCAGCCACGCGATGGTTTAGTTCGATCCCGCGCTCTTGCAAGAGATGCAAGAGACAGGCGCTCCCCAGGCCCTTCGTCGCCGACCAAAAAAGCACGATCGTGTCGCTGGCCCACGGCTTTTCGCGTTTCGCATCGCGAAATCCGCCGTGCAGTTCCAGAACTGATTTCCCATTCTGCCAAATTGATACTGCAGCGCCGAGTTCACCGAGGCGCGTGAAGTTTTCCTTAAAAAGGGGAGTGATGCGATCGCGAAGTTGCTCGGCGGAAAGTTCCATTCCTAAGCGCGGAGCGTAGACCAAGGAGGGGCGCTTTCCAAACCGCCCGCTTTAAGACGGCGATTTGAAATCGCCGCTCCTTGGGTGTTTCCAAACAGGCGGCCCGTTGGATAGAGTTCGGCGTTCAGGTTTCCCCCGAATGAGCGAGCTGCGCTTCTTCAATCCGTATGGTGATATTCGGCACACGGAGAATCGTCTCCCTCACTGGCAACAAGCCGGCGCAGTTTACTTCATCACATTCCGACTCGCCGACGCTGTGCCGTCCCATTTGCTCCCGCGATGGGAAAGCGAACGTGATGCCTGGCTGCGCCTTCATCCCAGGCCATGGAGCAATGACATCGAGCGGGAATATCATCGACGCTTTTCCGGCGCGATTGAACGATGGCTCGACGCCGGTCATGGCGCATGTCTGCTGCGTCGACGCGAATGTGCGGAGGTGGTCACGCACGCATTAAGCCACTTCGACGGCGAACGGGTTGCGATGATTTCGTCGATTATCATGCCCAACCACGTGCACGCCCTTTTCGTCCAAAATCCAGAATGGGCGCTCGAGAAATTGATTCAGAGTTGGAAACGTTTTACCGCGCGCGAGATCAACAAGCTCCTTGCCCGATCCGGGAGCCTATGGCAGCGCGACTACTTCGATCGTCTCGTGCGCGACAAAAAGCACTTTGCGAACTGCGTGCGCTACATTCGGCGCAATCCGACGAAGGCGGGATTGGGTGGAGGCCAATCTGTTCTCTACGAGAGCGAGACTACTCGGAGCGTTTTTTGAGCAAGGAGCGGCGGTTTGCAACCGCCGAACTTAAACAACGGCGGTTTCAAACCGCCGCTCTTGGTTTGTTTTTCAGCGCCGAACTCAAATCACCGCGTGCAGCGCTTTCAAGTCCGGATCTTTCTTCGCCAGATCACGGAAGGAGCTGTCCATCTTAAAACTGATTTGGAGATTCGCCTGCGCGTCGTGGACGTTTCCCAGAAGGGCTTCGTAACACCCCATGTTGTAATAATAAATTGGCTCTTTTAGCAGCGCGACCGGGCCGGTAATCAAGAGATGTCTTGCCTCCGCCGTCTTGCCTAACTGATGCAGACAAAACCCAGCATGAAGAAATCCAGCGCCGGCATCGGGAGCGACGCGGCAGAGCTTCTGGCTGACGCGAAGGGCGAGGGCCCACTTCTTCTTTTTCATGAGATGATGAAGTCGAAGCTGAAGCACCTCGGGGCGGTTTTGAAAGCGCGCGGAAATAGCGTCGAGCTCTGCGAGCGATTCTCGCGTCATGCCCAGCTCTGCGTAGCCGCAGGCCGCCTGCAACTGCCATTCAAACTGCACGGTGTCTGTTTAGCAAATACTGCGCCCGCCGCCGAACTCCGAGCCTGTAGAGCGGGCTCCTATTTTGCCAGGAGGGTTTCGAGCTCGGCCACTCGCCGTTCAAAAAGGCGCAGCGTGCTTTCGATGGGCGCCGAGGTGGTCATGTCGACCCCCGCGCCTTGTAAAGTTTCGAGGGGAAACTTGGAGCCGCCTGATTTCAGAAAGGCAAGATAACTTTCCACGCTGCCAGGTTCCTTCGCGAGCACCTGCTCGGAAAGTGCGACCGCGGCAGAAATTCCGGTCGCATATTTATAGACGTAAAAGGCATTGTAGAAATGCGGTATGCGCAAACACTCCAGATCAAGCTGCGGGTCGAGCACCACGCCTTCTCCGAAATAGGCTTGAAGCAGGGCGTGATACTCTGATTTGAAGACATCGAGTGTCAGGGCGTCCCCGCGCTCTTCGATCACGTGGATGATCTTCTCAAACTCGGCGAACATCGTCTGCCGGAAAAGCGTCCCGCGGATATCATCGATCTGCCGATTGATGATGTAGGCGCGCATCTTTTTGTCTCCGGTCTTCTCGAGAAGATGATGGGTCAGCAGCTCTTCATTAAAAGTAGAGGCGACTTCGGCCAGGAAAATCGGGTAATCGTAATCCTGAAAGCTTTGCGATCTTTGCGCGAACCAGGTGTGCATCGAATGCCCGGCCTCGTGCGCCAGAGTATAGACGTCGGAAAAGACATCGCTCTTGTAATTCATCAGGATGTAGGGCGGCGCGCCGAAGCTGCCGGAGGAAAATGCGCCGCTGCGTTTGCCTTTGGTTTCGTAGCGGTCGCACCAGCGCCCGCGCAAACCTTCGCTTAATGTTGTGGTGTATTCCGGCCCGAGCGGTTCGAAGGCGGCCAGAATCTGGTCGATCGCTTCGTCGAAAGTGACGTGTGATTCGATCTCGGCCACGAGCGGGACGTACGTGTCGTAGGCATGCAATTCTTCCAAACCCAGAACGCGGCGGCGCAATTCGTAATAGCGGAAAAGGGGCGCCAGATTTTGCCGCACGGCGGAGATCAGTCCGTCATAAACCGCCGGGGGAACATCGTCCCGGAAGAGCGAGGCTTCGAGCGCCGACGGATAATTTCTCGCCCTGGCCCGGAAGACATCGGCCTTCACGGAGTAGGCCAGCGACGAAGCGAGCGTAAACTGGTGATCCTGAAATTCCTCGTAGAACTGGTGAAACGCCTGTTTGCGCAAGGCATGATCCCGCTTGACCAGAAATGAGCTGTAGGAACTTTGCGTCAGCGGTTTCTCTTCCCCTTTCTCATCGGTCAGGACGCCAAATTTCATGTCGACGTCAGTCAGTTGCGAAAAAGTGTCGTCGTAGCCGTCGAGCGCTGAACTCCCGAGCGCGAGCAAGCGTTCTTCGCGCTCGGACAACACGTGCGGTTTCATCCGGCGGATTTTCTTCAGCGCGGTTAGCCACGCGGCCAGGGCCGGATCCTGCAGAAACTGTGCGAACTTTTCGTCCGGGATTGCCTGGATTTCCGGGCCGAGAAATGAGGCGGTCTCGCTGATCTTGGTCAGCAGATTTTGCAACTGGCCCATGCGAGCGAGGTATTCTGGGTTCGCGCTGTCCTCGGCCAGTTGAAGCGAAGCGTAATGGGAAACGCGCTCGATTTTTTGATCGAGTGATTTTTCAAATTCCAGGCAAGCGGCGAGTGAACCGGCGGATTCGGCGAGAAGACCCTTCCACTCCGTGAGTTTTGGGTAGGTCTGTTGGATCCAGGCAAGGTCTTCAGACCATTTATCCGTGCCGCTGAAAAGATGGGTCAGGTCCCACTTATCGGAGTCGGGAAGATCGGCGCGGGTGAGAATTTTAGCAGTAGTCATTCGGCGGAAGAGGGGAAACGTCCAACGTCCAACGTTCAACGTCCAACGCCGAATTGAAGAGTCTGTAGCGGCGGTCTGCGACCGCCGAACGGATCTCAGTTCCAGCGATTCCTTAGGTCCCGAGATTTTGCACGGCGGGATGCCGGGCAATCATCCGCATTGCCTTGCCCAGCAATCCAATTCCAGGGGGAATGCGATGCCAGGGCGACGCGCCTGATGGATGAGGCAGCGGAATGAGGTCGAAGGCGCGGCCGTTGCGACGCATCGGGAAGGACCGTCCTATGACTCCGTCGAGCTTCTCGAAAGCAAGAAATTGAGAGATAGCCAGTTTTCCAACCGGGATGACGAGCCGCGGCCGAAGAAGATCGATTTCATCATTCATCCAGGTCGAACAATTTCGGATTTCGTCCGGAGCGGGAACGCGGTCGCCACCCGCCGCTGTTTTACCCGGAAAGCAACGGCAAACGGCAGCGAAGTAGATCTGAGAGCGGACCTGCGTTTCATTCAAATGACAAAATTGTTCGAACCAACCGAACAGGGTGCGCCCCGCAGTCCAGGCGAACGGCTTGCCCAGCACCGGCTCTTTTATTCCCGGGGCCTGACCGATGAGAAGGACCTTGCTCAAAATCGGACCGCCAGAAACCGGTGGAGGCAGCATGCGAGGACACCGCCGGCATTGCAGCAGTTGCACGACGTGCTGATCCAGCAATTGCTGCCGGCGGGACGAGGAGCTCATGGCCGAAGTCGAATCACCTGCGGAACAACAACAAGATCAGGCCGAGCGCAACGCTAATAATCAGGCAGGTTAACAATGGGAAAATAAAAGGTGGAATTTCCCCATTCGATCGGATGTCGCCGGGTAACGGGGCGAGCCAACGCGCGCCGAATTCAATCCACAAGGCGCTCGAAGGGGCGAACGCGGTTACTAAAGAAGCGACATTTGCCTAGCCCCCAGACATCACGGAACAGCGGCTTACAAATCACCGTCATTGGATTCGGCGGTCTCGAGAGTACATTTTTTTAAGAAGACATCGCGCCTGGTTGCGTAGTGGCCCCGCCGCGCAGAACTTCGCGAGAACAGATGGCTGTCCAATTCCGAGATTATTACGAGACGCTAGGCGTCTCCAAGACCGCGACCGACGATGAGATCCGCAAGGCCTTTCGCAAGCTCGCGCGCAAATACCATCCCGATGTCAATAAGGACAAGGCGACCGCGGAGGAAAAATTCAAACAACTCAACGAGGCTTACGAAGTTCTTGGCGATCCGGAGAAGCGGAAAAAGTACGATGAGCTTGGCGCCAATTGGAACCAGCCGGGCGGATTCCAACCCCCGCCGGGATGGGGCGCCCAACAGCCCGGAGGCGGGTTCCGGCGATCCGGCGGCGGAGATGGCGGCGGGATTGAATTCGAATTCGGTGGGACTGGTTTCAGCGATTTTTTTGAGGCGTTTTTTGGCGGCGGCGGCCGCAACCAGACAGGTTTTGGCGGTGGCAGTTTCGGACAGCGGCCACGGGGACCCGAGCGAGGCAGCGATGTCGAAGCCGACATCATGGTTACGCTTGAGGAAGCGCTTCACGGATCGAAACGAGCCGTTTCCCTGCGGCGGGGCAATTCAGGCAAAACCGAAACCTATCAGGTAAAAATTCCGAAAGGGGTGCACGGAGGGCAACGCATTCGGCTGGCGGGCCAGGGTGAAGCCGGAGCCGGCGGGGGGAAAAGCGGCGATTTATTTTTACGGGTGCGACTGGCGCGGCATCCGGATTTTACCATCGAGGGGAGTGATCTGATTTTTGAAGCTAGAATTCCGCCGTGGCAAGCCGCGCTGGGAGGCGAGTTCGAGGTGCCGACCCTGGAGGGCAGCGTTCGAATGAAGCTTCCGCCGGGAACTCAGGCCGGACAGCGTCTGCGCTTGCGCGGGCACGGGCTTCCGACGGCGGCGGGAGGGAGGGGGGATTTGTTCGTGGTGACGCAGATCCAAATCCCGAAAAAACTGACCGAGCGCGAGCGCGAACTCTGGACGCAGCTCGCGGCGCTTCATGGTGCTTAGCGGCTTTCGCTCGACAGCCGGGCGCGCCGGGGATTAAGAACGTTGCGGATGAAAATCTCGCTTGGAAGTGATCACGCCGGCTTTCGTTACAAGGAAAAGGTTAAGGAATTGCTCGGGCAGTTAGGCCACGAGGTGATCGACTTCGGGACGTCCAGTGAGGAGCCGGTCGATTACCCGCTCTTCATTCGACCGGCCGCCGAAGCGGTGGCGCAAGGTGAATGCGACCGTGGGATCGTGTTCGGTGGCTCAGGAAACGGCGAAGCCATTGCCGCGAACAAGGTGCGCGGAGTGCGTTGCGCCCTGTGCTGGAATGAAGAGACCGCACGGCTCTCGCGGCAGCACAATGACGCCAACGTGCTCTCGATGGGCGAACGGGTGATTACGCAAGAAACGGCACTGGCCATTGTGCGGGTCTGGTTGACGACCGAGTTCGAAGGCGGCCGGCATGCGCAACGCATTGCCCAGCTGGAACCGTAGTCAGCGCCAGCGATCGGCAGCCACGGCAATGAGGAAGACCGCGCTGACGAAAGCGTTGCTCTGAAAAAACGCGCGGTTGATCCCGGCCAGATCGCGCTTTCCTGCGCTGCGATGCTCATAGAAGAGCGCTGCTGCCACCAAAGGCATGGCGGCAAAGTAAATCGTTCCCATTTTGGCCGTGAGGCCAAACGCGATCAGCGCCAGGAACATGAGAAAATGGAGCCCCTGCGCCAGCCGCAAACTTTGCGCGACGCCGAGTTTGACCACCAATGAGCGCAATCCCTCACGACGATCAAAATCGGTGTCCTGCGTCGCATAGATAAGATCGAACCCGGCCACCCAGCAAACGACTCCCGCGCCTAAGACCAGAGGAGGAAAGTCAAGCCGGCCGGTTTGCGCAATCCAGGCGCCGGCGGGCGCGATTGCCAGCGCGAAACCGAGAAAGAAGTGAGTGGCGCTGGTGAACCGTTTCGTGAGCGAGTAGAAAAAAATAATGAGAAGCGCAATGGGGGCGAGGAGCGCGGTCGTTTGGTTGATCGCGGCGCTTGCGACAAGAAACCCCGCGGAGCTGATCGCCAGGAATATCCAGGCGACACGTTTATCCAGGAGTCCCTGCCTGGTCGCAGTCCGCGGATTCCTTTGATCAAGCGACCAATCGCTCAGCCGGTTGAAGAGCATCGCCGCCGTGCGCGCCAGGACCATGCATGCGAGCACGAGCAATAATATCCTCAAGGATGGAAAACCGTCCGCCGCGACTACAAGCGCCCCCAACGCGAAAGGAAGGGCGAAGACTGTGTGCGAAAAGCGAATTAGCGTGAGAAAACGGGCGACCGCGTTCGACGGGACGGCCGGTATAGTTTCAGGGGCCATTGTCTGGCGGCCTTATCTACTTTGCCCGATGAGTTGCTCCACCTGCGCCCGAGCGCCCGAAAGAAGCGGCGTGCCGTGGGCAAAAAATATGCGTTCAAAAGAATAATCGAGGAGATTCTCCAACGACTGGCGCATTCGTCTCGCGTTCTGGCAATATTTTGCCGGAAGCAAGCCGAAGCCGTGGGGCTCGAAGTTTATTAATGCATCGCCAATAATCAGTGTTCCCCCAGCGTCCTCGTAGTGCAGCGCCATTTCGCCCAAGGGTCCGCCCTCAATTGCGATCCCCGTGAGGCCTTTCGAAAACATTTTCCCATCTTGCACCGCTGTCGCCTCAGGGAAACCGGCCGTGACATGCAGTGTCGCGTTCACAAACATCGGCACAGCGAACAGGGTGGCAAACTCTATCGCCGCTCGGATGTGATTCACGTTGGTAACAAATATCCCTGATATTTTCCGCTGCGCTTGAAGGCCCGCGAGCGGGCCTGCGGCCAGCGGAATCGGATCGATCAGATAAGTTCCAGTCGTCGTTTCCAAGCCTGTGGAAAACAGGTCAGCCTTTACCGTTTTATCGTAGACTTGCCAGATGAACGCTCCTGGCGCGACTTGGTCAACTTCCTGGGCTAGTGGCATTTGCACGTCAGTATGTGGGTAGGCTTGGGCTTTCTCAAGTGCAGGCTGGGGGGCTTCCGGGGGCAAGGTCTGGCATTATAATTGCTAGATGGAATATAATTACCATAATATGATTACCTTCTCCTACCAAGCCCGAGATGCCTCCGGGAAGATCGTTTCCGGCATCCAAGACGCTCTTAACGAAGATAACGCCGTCACCAGTTTAATGAGCCGCGGGCTCATGGTGCTGTCGCTCCAGAAAAAGGCCGCGGCCAACCGCTCCCGAAATAAAACGTGGACGGTAAAGGAAACCGACCTGGTTCTCTTTACCCGACAACTCTCGACCATGATCGAGGCGGGCATTTCGCTTATCCAGGCGTTGACGGCGCTGTACGACCAGTGCGACCCGAAGCGCCAGAGCAGTCTGCGCCACATTATTAGTGACGTGACTACGCGCGTGCAGGGCGGCGAGACATTCCATGAATCGATTGCCAAACATCCGCGCGTTTTTGATCGGCTTTTCGTGAGCATGGTCAAGGCCGGTGAGCATGGTGGTCTGCTCGCTGAGATTCTTGATCGGCTGGCGGGCTTCCTGGAAGCGAGCGCGCGTCTGCGCAAGAAAGTCAAGTCAGCCATGACTTATCCCGTCATTGTCATTTGCATTGCATTTGCCATCACCACTTTCCTCATCGTCAAGGTCGTTCCGATCTTTGGCGAAATCTTCAAAGACTTCGGGTCGAAATTGCCCGCCCCGACCCAGTTTCTAATCGATCTGAGTGACTTCATGCGCGGCGAATGGTACTACCTGATTGGCGGGGCCTTTGCCGTGTTTTTCGGTATCCGCGCTTTCCTGCGCTCTTCCGGTGGAAAGAAGTTTGCCGATCGGTGGAAGCTTAAGCTGCCGATCTTCGGGCCGCTCCTGCACAAGATCTGCATGTCCCGCTTTTCGCGAACGTTCGCGCAACTCATCCGCAGCGGCGTCCCGATTCTCGAGGTCATTGAAATTGTCGGCGGCGCCTCCGGCAACCACGTCGTGGAAATGAGCATCAAAGGGGTCGGCGAAGATGTGGAAAAAGGCGACAATCTTTCCGTCGCGCTTTCCAAAAAGCCGATTTTCCCGCCCATGATGTTACGAATGGTCGCGGCGGGTGAAGCGACGGGCAAGATCGACACCATGCTGGAAAAGATGGCGGATTTCTGGGACGAAGAGATCGAGGCCATGCTGGACGCACTGACCTCGCTGATCGAGCCGCTCTTGATCGTGTTTCTCGGAGTAATCGTCGGTGGCATCGTCATCGCGATGTTCCTGCCGATCTTCAAACTGAACGAAGTAGTTTCGCAGAGCAAAAGCTAAGGAGAAGCCTCGCTCGTGTATGGGAAGGGGTGGATCGCAAGGTCCACTCCTTTTCCATTTCTGCCAGGATTCGTAATCGTGCTCATGCTCGTGCTCGTGCTCGATCTGGTTTTGGAGGGCTGACGATTACGAGCATGAGGACAAGGACGACGACGACGCTGAGCAGTAGGAATAATGACGGAGCTCCTTCAACTTGATGCCCGGGATGTGGCGCTTTCTACTTTGGCATACATCTCCCGGTAGATCCGTTCGATCGCGCTGGCCGGATCTTCCAGCATCATGTTCTCCTTGATCACGCTGGCGTAGATGGCGAAGGAAAAGGGCGACACGGCTGGCAGCTCACGAAGTTTCCATTCGAACGTCTGGACCTCGTCGAGAAAGAGGTATGCGCTCTCGGCATCAAGAAAAGTGTGCGTCGCCTGGCGATACGCCTCCACCAGAAGAGGATGGTTCGGCTCATGTTGCTCGAGGACGCGAAACAGGACTTCGGCACTCCAGCTCAATTGTTTCTGTTTTCTCTGACGCCCCGGGAGATTACGAGGCACCATCAAACCGGTCTGCGCCACACCGCGAAACTGCCACTTCACTAATTCAGATCCGCGCAGGGCGGTGGCCAGATCATCCTCCGCTTGCGCTCGGGCAAAGCACTGCTGCAACTCGTCTAATGGCAGTTCCTGATACCGGCGCAGCGTGAGCAGAAATCCGTAATCGTCGATGGTGGCCAGCGCGTTGCCGCCGATCCGGTTCTTCACGCGCAAGGCCACGATCCGGGACAACGCATCGTTGGCGCTGCGTCCGATGAGCGAGTGGAAAAAGTAATGCGCATGATCGCCTTCATGGTAGAGCTCGATCAGCATCTTTCGTCCGACCGGGATTTCCGAGATGCTGAGCTGCGCTCGAAACAGCTCCACAATCGCCTGTGCATTCGCGATCGAGATCTGGTAATTCTCCACCAGCCAGTCGGCCGTCACCGCATCGTCCGCGTTTTTTCGCACGCGCTCCTCCACTTCCGTTCGAAGCCGCCGGACGGCGCGGGCGAGCCCGGAGGTAAGCGGCATCTTTGCGGCATTCCACCGCGGCACTGTCGGCAAATGACCGTCGGCCCGTTCGACATATGCCTCCTGCACGCCGGTATCGATCAACCGCACAATCCGCCCGCCGAGCACAAACAGATCTCCGATCTGAAGTTGTTTGATGAAATTTTCCTCCACGGAACCGAGACGCCGGCGGCGCAGCAGCACATCGATGAAGCCTTCGGAATGAATGGTGCCGATATTCACCAGGAATTCGCGCGCGATGCGCGGATGGGCCAGCGAGATGACCTCTTTGTCGACCCGGATTTTCCCGAAGGTGCCGACGTATTGCTTCTCCAGCGAAGCGCCACCGCCTTCCAGGTATTGGAGAATGCGATCGAATTCTTCGCGGCTCAATTCGCGAAAGGGATAGGCGCGTTGAACCAGCGCAAAGGTCTCGTCGGTCGTGATCGGGGCGAGCGCCGCCAAACCTACGATGTGTTGGGCCACTACATCATACGGCTTCTCCTGAATCCGGATCGGATCCAAGGCGCGTTCGCGCACCAGTTTCGCGGTGACGGTCGCTTCCACCAGGTCGTTGATATTGGTCGCAACCAGGACGCCGTGACTGCTGCGGTTAAGCGAATGGCCCGAACGCCCGATCCGTTGAATCGCGCGAGAGACGCCCTTCGGAGTCGCCACCATCACCACGAGATCGACCGCGCCGATATCGATCCCCATCTCCAGGCTGGTCGAGCAAACCACAGCGCGCAGCTCGCCGTTTTTCAGGCGATCCTCCACTTCGAGCCGCACACTGCGATCGAGGGAGGCGTGATGGATTTCGATCTGCGACGCCAGGTCGGGCAGCAACTCCTTCAACCGCAACCCTACTTGTTCCGCGGCCGAGCGGACATTGGTGAAGACGAGAACCGATTGGCGGCTGCGGATGAGTTCCGCCAACTCTGCGTAGAGCCGCACGCCGGTATAGCCGGCCGGGGGATACGGTTTCCGGCGAATCGGAGAAAAAACTTCGACCAGAGATTTTTTCTCAATCTGGGCTTCCGCAATGAGGCATTCCCGCCCCTGGCCCACGAGAAATTTCGCGAGCAAATCAAGGGGCGCGGCGGTGGCAGAGAGACCGACGCGGCAGATGCCTCCCTCTCTGCTTCGCTTTCTGTAGCCGCTTCCCTCTGGGAAGCGTGGGCTCGGCGTCGCCTCGTCCCCCGCGCCGCCCACAGGGCGGCGGCTACAGAGTCGCTCGAGGCGCTCAAGCGAAAGGGTCAGGTCTGCGCCACGCTTGTTTCCCGCGAACGAGTGCAGTTCATCGACGATGACGAACTGGCATTCGCCCAAATGAGCGGCGTAGCTTTCCTGCGCCAGCATGACCGCCAGGCTCTCCGGCGTCGTGACCAGAAAATGCGCCGGTCGCTGCCGGAACTTTACCCGCTCACTTGCGGGAGTATCGCCGGTGCGCAAATGCAGACGGACCTGCTTTTCCAAACCCATCCCCACGATGGGCGCGCGCAAATTCCTGCCGATATCGTAAGCGAGCGCGCGCAGGGGCGAGACGTAGATGCATTGCACCGCCGCATCCAGAGTTCCCGCGTCCAGTTTTCGCAAAATGAAATCAAACACGCCGAGAAAACCGGCGAGCGTTTTCCCGCTGCCGGTCGGCGAAGTAAGGAGGATCGATTTTCGGTCAAGGATTGCTGGCACGGCGAGTAACTGCGCGTGCGTGAAGGCCGGGTAGGTCTCGCCAAACCATCGCGCGAGCCGCGGGTGCAGGCGTTTGGTGAGCGAGGCCGGCCTGGCCGCGGTTGGCGATCCCATTCGCGCACGTTCACGAAAAAACGGACGGGGCGCTAACGACAATTGTCTCGATCCCGCCAGCCGGCCTCGATCAGGTTTTGAGTTGCGGGCGGTCAGCCGCTATCCTTGGCGCTGCGGAGAGACCGGCACGTTTATGGATCCAAGTTATTTTGATTCCAGATACACGCACGATCCGGCCAGGGCACCGGTGTGGAAAGCGATCTGCGAGTACCTCCAGAAATTCGTGGCGCCTTCCAGCACGGTCATGGATGTCGGCGCTGGATACTGCGACTTCATCAATCAAATCCAGGCGCAGGCCAAGTATGCTGTTGATACGAATCCAGAAACCGCCCGCTGGTGCGCTCCCGATGTACATTTCGTCCAGGCCACGCCAATTGAAGCGCTGGATCTTCCAGTTCCTTCAGTCGACGTCATAATGACCAGCAACCTGTTAGAACACCTTAACCCTGCGCAGTGTTCCGCCCTTTTCGATCGCTTTGACGACTTACTAGCGCCAGCGGGGAAGTTGATCGTTATCCAACCGAACTACTATTATTGCTATCGCCGCTACTGGGACGACTTCACTCACGTAAGGGCCTTTTCTGATGTGAGCTTACGCGACTTTCTTCACTCGAGAGGATACCGGATGCTCGCCGTGGAGAAGCGGTTCCTGCCATTTAGCTTCAAGTCTCGCCTCCCTAAGTCCTACTGGATGGCGAAGCTTTACCTTGCCTCCTTTTGGAGGCCACTGGCCGCGCAAATGCTCGTCGTGGCGCAGCGCTAATGTACAAGGACCGCAAAATCAGTCTCATTCTGCCGACTTATCGGGAAAAGGATTCCATCCGGCAGGTTATCCACGATTTTGAAGCGCTTGGTTTAGTGGATGAGATCCTCGTCGTTAATAACAACGCCATTGAAGGGACCTCCGAGGAAGTCCGGCAAACCTCCGCGATCGAGATACACGAACCGGTCCAGGGCTACGGTGCAGCTATCCGGCGCGGCTTTGCCGAAGCTACGGGCGATCTGATTGTCGTCTGTGAACCTGATGCCACCTTTGCCGCCGCCGACCTCCATAAGTTCCTCGCCTACGTGGATGATGTCGACATCGTCTATGGTTCGCGAACGATCCGAACTTTCATCTGGCAGCGGGCCAACATGGGTTTCCTCTTGAAATGGGGGAATTGGTTTGTAGCCAAGCTGCTGGAAGTCCTCTTCAACACTACCTACCTCTCGGATGTCGGTTGCACCTACCGCATGATCCGCCGTGAAGCACTGATGAAATTGCTTCCTGCCTTCCGAGTTAAGTCGAACTTCTTCGGTCCCGAGATGATGGTCCGGGGTTATCGAATGAAGCTGAGGTGCGTCCAGATCCCGGTAAACTATAAGGAGCGAACCGGTGTGAGCTCGGTTACTGGTAATCTGGGTAAGAGCATTGTCCTTGGCGCGCAGATGACGCTTCTCATCATTGCCATGCGCTTCCGCCTGGAGCGCGTGCTACTGCCGCTTTTGCGATAAGGGCGATGGCAGCACGGAAACTAACCGCTGTCCTCCTTGTAGGAGGGACTCTTGCGGGGCTAATCATCCGGTGGCCCATGCTGTTCTACATGGGCGTCTTCGACATGGACGTCTACTATGAGTGGGGCAGGAAGGCACTCGAAGTAGGTATGCCTAGGTCGTATCATGGCATTTACTTTCCCTTTCAATATCAAATCTTCGAAACTTGCGCCTGGGCAGTGGGAAAGTTCGGCGCGCAATTCTTTATCATCTACAAGCTGCCGAACCTTCTTTGCGACGCCGGCTCGTTTTGCCTTTTGGTTCTCCTGCTGAAGCGACGAGGAGCGAATCCGCTCTGGGCGCTGCTCTATTGGCTGCATCCGTGGTTCCTGGCCGTCTTCTCTTTGGGTTATTGCGATTTCCAATTCACCTTTTGGGTCCTGCTCTGTGTCTGGTTACTTCGCGGCGAGGAGGCCAGAGATTACGTGCTGGCCGGTCTGCCCCTGGCTTTCGCCTTCCTGATGAAGCCGCAAGCACTGATCCTGATCGTAGCAACCTTCGCCTACGGCCTCTTTCGTTACCTTAGGACCCGCGACCTGCGCCCTCTTGCGATCCTCGTTCCTCCAACCCTCTTGTTTCTTGGATACGAAATCTGGTTCACGCTCAGCCTTCCACGTCCGCGCTACGTAGTCGCTCAGGTGCTGCCATCATCTTATTTAAGCGTTACTAACATCATGCCGGCTTTGACGGCACAAATGACCAACATCTGGTTTCCCATTGCTTATCTAATCAGGAAGCCAGGCCAGGGAATTCATACCGTGAGCGATCAAATTCATTTGTTGCCTTACCTTCAAATCCGGTCCCTGGCGGCGGCGGTGGTCCTAGGATTGGTCGTTCTGCACGTCTATCGCGTGGAACGCGAAACGGGAACGTCGCCATCCGATCGGTTCGTGAAAAGCTTTGGCTTCGCGGCGTTGGCCGTTCCCTTTCTGATGACCTCCGCCCACGAGAACCATTTGTTCCTCGGTTCCGTCTTTCTAGTGCTGCTGATGTCGCCACGAATTCCGTTGCTCGCAAAGCTTGCCATTCAAGTGCTGCTCTTCGTTCAGTTCCTGCACATCTACAGCCTTTACGGGGCGCATCCCTCCTGGTTGGCGGAGCTGCTCAAGCGAACGCAGTCGGATGAAATGGCCGTGGCCTACTCCATCGTTTCAGTCATTTGCTTTGGAATCATCGCCAGGCCGCTTTGGTCCTCCCATGGCGCGCCGCGCAGAGCCTTGTTTCTGTTGGTAGGGCGAGACTCCGTCGAGCCGTAGCTTGAGCGGGATCTCCATGCTCGACATAGTCTCGCTCCTCTGACTTCCGCCGCCGTGTCGCCCCCCTACGGTTGACCGCCGCCGCCCGACGCACCATAGACCTGTCCCGTCGCGAAGCTCGCGTCGCTCGCGGCGAGCTGCACGTAGATCGAGGCTAGCTCCGCCGGTTGCCCCGGCCGGCCGAACACCGTTTTGCTCCCGAACTCCTCCAACTTCTCCTGGGTCGCCCCGCCGCTTACCTGGAGCGGCGTCCAGATCGGCCCCGGCGCCACGCCATTCACCCGAATCCCTTTTGGCCCGAGCTGCTTCGCCAGCGACTTCACGTAGTTCGTCGTCGCCGCCTTCGTCTGCGCGTAATCGTAAAGATCAGCCGATGGATCGTAGGCTTGCTCCGACGTTGTCCCGATGATCACCGACCCCGGCTGCAAAGTCGGCAACGCCGCCTTGATGATCCAGAACGGCGCGTAAATGTTCGTCTTCATCGTCGCGTCGAAATCCTCCGTCGTCAGTTCGAGAATCGAAGGACGCGTTTGTTGCCGCGCCGCGTTGCAGACCAGGATATCCAGCCCGCCCAGCCCGCTCACCGCGTCTGCCACCATCTTTTTACAAAACGTTTCGTCGCGCAGATCGCCCGGCAGCGCGATCGCCTTGCGGCCTTCCGCCTTGATCAGCGCGATCACCTCCTGCGCATCGGGTTCTTCCGTGGGGAAATAATTGATCGCCACATCCGCTCCCTCCCGCGCATAAGCGATCGCGGCCGCGCGCCCCATCCCGGAATCACCACCCGTGATGAGCGCCTTCCGGCCCAGGAGCCGGCCCGACCCTTTATAACTCCTCTCCCCATGGTCGGCACGCGGGTCCATCTTGCTGGCGAGGCCCGGCCAGGGTTGCGATTGTCCCTTAAATGGCGGCTTCGGATACTTCGTCGTCGGATCCTGTAATTTTCCCGGTGCGGCCGCCGCTGTCGGTGTTGGGCTCGGTCCCGCCGCAAAAACTCGCGTCGCCGCCAACCCTGCCAATCCAACCCCAATTCCCCCGATCGCCCGCCGCCGGCTCATTTCATTTTGTTCGTTCATGATGGTGTACGTCATCGCGCTCGCGACGATCACCGGATGTGCATTCCATTCCGCGCTGTAACCCCGGCCCTGTGGGTCGCCGGATCGGAATGGAACAACGAGGAACGGCCCACAGGGCTGTGGCTACAACGCCCCTCATCTACGGCTGTGGCCGAATGGACTCCGTCACGCGCTGCGGCTGAAACTTCCGCGCGTCATGCGCCGAAAGAAAGCAGCTCGCACCGCCGGGCCATCCAAACCGCTCTCGGCGCATGAAGCCGGCAAAATTTCTCCGCATAGCGGGAAAGGCCCGGCGATCGCGCGCAAAAGCGTCAAATACGACGAAGAGGAAAGTTACCCGTTACCCGAGCGGCTCACGGTGCGCGAAGAAGAGGTGCTCTCCTTTTTGGCCGATGGCCAAACCAACGCCGAGATCAGCGAGCGGGAGAAGATCACGTTGAAGACCGTCGAGAAACACATCGAAAACATTTATCCAAAACTCGGCGTGAACAGCCGCACCGCTGCCGCGATCTGGTATTGGAAGCGGCGTTACGGGCAATTGGAGAAGCGCGTTCCTCGCGAGTGACGCTGTAGCCACGGCGCTCTGTCGCCGTGTCGACGTTCACGCCTCGACCGAGCGAGGCGGGCTACAGCGCGGCGCGTCTCTACGGTCGTGGCCGAATGGACATCTTCCCGCGGTGTCCGCACAATTCGCCTAACCGCAGCACTTCCCCTCCGATGCATCCCCGGATTCTTTTTCCGCGCGTGGCGACTGTTCGCCGGCGCGCGGTTTTCTTTCCCGCGCCTGTTCGAGTTTGGTCCGCGTTGCGGAGCGCATCAGAAAGCGGGCCCCGCTTGCCCAAGCGCCCGGCGCCGGCTCCGTCACTCGCCCCAAGCGCGCCTTCCCGCGCACGTTGGGTTCTTCCCTCCGCGCGCTGGAAAGTTTCCTCCGACCGTTGGAGCCGATCCAGCGCACGCGGGAAAGGTTACAGCGCACGCGGAAACGCCAGTCGGACCGCGTTGGAATCCATCCAGCGCACCCGGGAATCATTCCTCCGCGCGCTGCAAGCCTTTCCGCGCAAGCGCTCAGCGTTTCACCGCACGCTGCCGGGAACTCAGCGCATGCAGAAATGTTGCCACCGCGCGCAGCAAGGAACTCAACGCGCCTCTTCCCCCTCGAACCCCCCTCACCCCGCAACCCCAAACCCCAAAACACCATGCCGAAATCCAATTACATCCCATTCAACGACGACGCCTTCGCCGCCCAGCTCCAGGCCTTCAAGAACGCCATCACCGGTTACGCCACCACTCTCGGTCTCACCAAGGCCCAGACCGACGCCCAGGGAAACGACGCCGATTACTACAGCTTCGTCCTCGCCTGCCAGCAATTGATGCGCAACGGCAGCTCGCAATGGACTGCCTGGAAAGATATCGCCCGCTCCGGTGGCGATCTCCCGCCAAGCGGCGCTCCGGTTGCGCCCGTCTTTCCCGCCGACGTGCCGGCCACCGATCCCGGCATCGAAATCCGGTTTCGCGCCCTGGTCAAACAGATCAAGGGCAGCCCCGCCTATAACGAAGCTATCGGCGCCGCGCTCGGCATCGAAGGCGCCGAGCAGACCGGCCCCGATTTCGCCACCCTCGCGCCCGACATCAACGCCACCATCAGCGGCACGCAGGTGAACGTCGCCTGGGATTGGAGCGGCTTCAGCGCTTTCCTCGACCTCTGCGAAATCCAGGTCGACCGCACCGGCCAAGGCTTCGGCCCGCTCGCCTTCGACACCACCCCCGGCTACGTCGACACCCAGCCGTTCCCTGCGACGCCCACGAAATGGACCTACCGCGCCATCTACCGCGTCGGCGATCAGCGTGTTGGACAGTGGAGTAAGTCGGTGAGCATTACCGTTGGCGGATGACCTCTGCGAAAGTGACGGGATTCACAGACTGACCCCCGGCCCCACCCAATTCATCATTGCGCCGCTGCTCGGGACCTCGCCCAGGACGGCGATCTCACCTGTGCCGATGCGCAGTGGACAGAATTCAAAGTAGTTGACAGACATTCGCGACGCAGGAAAATAACTTCGCCGTTGGACCCGTGTGGGTCCGCTAATCGGCGAAAACGAAACTCAAAGGTCCCAATGGGACCGGAAAGGCAATATGAAGAAATCTGATTCTTCGAGCTCGGCCCTGAGCTCAACACTTGACGCGCTCCGCTCGAGCCCTGTCAGAAACCTGCGAATGGTTAGTTTGCAGCCTGTATCTGTAGACATCGAGGCAATCGCAATTGATCCCACTAATCCCGGTGGTGTGACCGAATCGCTTCGTTACAAAAGACGCGCTCCGTCGATCCGTGACTCCTATGATATCCTGTCAGGGATCGTGTATCCGGTGATCGTCCACGAAGATCCCGCCAACCCGGGTAAGTTCGTTCACATAGACGGATTCGGACGGATCTCGGAAGCTCGAGCCCGGGGCCAGAAGGAGATCATGGCTATCGTCTTTCGGCCGATGACACTTGAACAGCGCATTTGCCTCCGCCAAACCCTCGGTGCGGCGCAAGAGCCATTCGATGCCGCATCAATCATTCGCGATCTTCAACAACTCGCAAAGGAGCGACATCTCGACATTACCAATCCTGAGCATATCAAGACTCTGGTGCGCGATCTTCCCGAAAAGGTGCGGAAACACGAGCGTGACCTGGTGATGCTCGCCCATTGGCATCCGGACGCTATCGACGCGCTCGGCGAAACCTATTCGAAGAATGGCCAAGCGGTCGGCCTCGATAAGATTAGGGGTATGGATCGTATCTTGCGGGTTCTCGAAAAACACCATCCGAAGACAGTTACGAAATTGGGGGGCCCCCTCTCGGTGTCTCTGCGCCTTACCAAGATGTATCTTGGCAAAAAATTCAGCGAGGGGACCAGATCGCAAGAAGCTGTCCGGCGAGTAGCAAAAGCATTCGAGGCGATCGGTCAGGATGACCCAGCGGTTTTCGATTTCATTTCGAAACAACGCAGTTATTCAGACCTTCCGACACTCGGCAACGGGTCAGCAGCTGATGACGGAGAGCTGATCGCGGCCTGCAAACAGTTGACGAGCTTGCTGCTCGAGGTGCCAACGGAGTCTCTCACGGCGGCCGGCCGCCGAGCACTGAAAAGGACCGACGCGGTCCTAGATCAAGTGCTGGAAGGCGCAGCGGTATAAGCCGCGAAGGAGCGGCGGGATATCGCGTCAGCGGCATCCCGCCAGTCTCCTAATCCGAAATCTTCGCCTATGAAAACGAACGTCTACGAACTCCGTGACCCCATTCACAACTTCATCCATTTCGATCCCGACGAGCGACGTGTCATCAACTCTCGTCCATTGCAGCGACTCAGATACATCCATCAATTGGCGCTGACATACCTGATCTATCCAGGTGCGACACATCGACGGTTTGAGCACTCGTTAGGCGTAATGGAGCTCGCCGGGCGAGTCTTTGATGTAATCACGCATCCGGAAAACATCACCGATCAAGTTCGGCGCATTTTCCCCGAGATCACCGGCCAAGACTTCCTCCGATATTGGCGAAAGGTACTCCGAATTGCCGCGCTCCTTCATGATGTTGGGCATCCACCTTTCTCTCACGCAGCGGAAAAAGAACTATTCCCGGCTGGCTTCAACCACGAAGACATGACGCGGCTTCTTATTTCCAGTCGAGAGATGCGCGACTTGTTAAGCAACCTGACGCCGCCTGTCCGTTTCGAAGATGTGGTCAAAATTGCAATCGGTCCGAAAAAGCTCCGAACAACTGTATTCAGCGACTGGGAAGCGGTTCTCGCCGAAATCGTGACCGGTGATTCGTTCGGCGTTGATCGTATGGATTATCTTCTAAGAGATTCTCATCATGCGGGCGTGGCATATGGCCGCTTTGACCATTTTCGCTTGATCGAGACACTTCGCATTCTACCCCCGCCCCCCGTACCTCCCCGGTCAGAGGTGCAACAGGTGCTGCTGCCGTTTGGGACGGAGGTTTCTGAAAATGAAGGTTCGCTCGAACCGATGCTCGGCATCTTAGTGGGAGGGCTGAATGCAGCCGAGGGTCTGCTTCTGGCGAGGTATTCTATGTATTCGCAAGTCTATTTTCACCCCAACCGTGTCGTGTACAATCTTCATTTGCGGGAGTTTCTCAAAAAGCACTTTCGTTCCGGAAAATTTCCTCGGCAGGCCAAGAAACATCTTACGATCACGGACAACGAGATCACTACCGCAATGTTAACGGCGGCGCTCGATCCGAAAAACAGGACGCACGGCAAAGCGAGGAGGATAATCGAACGGAATCACTTCAAGACGCTGTATCACCGCGATCCGGAAGAGTTTCGTGAGCATCCTGCGGCATTGAAGAAGTTGACGGCTGCGCTGAAGGCCGAATTCGGTGAGGAGAACGTGCTTTTCTCGGAGTACATAGAAAAAGGTGGTCCGGCGGAATTTCCTGTTGAACTGAAGGATGGACGCCGCTCATCGTCGGTGGCAGTCTCGCAGGTGTTGAAATCGCTACCTATAGTTTCGGTTGGATATATATTCATTGAGCCAACCCTAAGAGATCGCGCGCAGCAATGGATGGACAAAAACAAAGCAAGAGTTCTTCGTCAATGACACCCCCTTCCCGCGATGGTGTGGTGTTGGCGATCATCGAAGCGCTTCAGCAGGCGGGCAGCTGGTGCGGTGAAACTCACATTCAGAAAACTGCTTATTTTGTATCCCAGCTTGAACGGGAAAGTCTGGATTTTTCTTTCGTGCTGTACAAGCACGGGCCGTTTTCTTTCGAGATGCACGATGAGCTTACGGTGATGCGTGTCCGCTCGCTCTTGTGCCTTGAGGCTACATTTCCCTATGGATCGCGGCTCCGATTGACAGATAGCGCGCAACGTTGGACAACCGAGAACCGTCCTGCGCTGAGTCGATTCGCCTCTGCAATTTCTTTCGCTGCTGAGAAGCTGTCCCCACACGGCGTGGCAACATTGGAGCGACTAGCAACCGCACTGTTTTTTACCGGAGTCTCGCAGCCAGAGAAACGCGTTGCTAGCATCCTAGCGGCAAAGCCGCACATCTCTCGAGAACAAGCGAATGCTGCTGTCGATGAAGTCGACCAAATATTGGCTGAATGGCGACGGTCACAGCCCAAGAAAAAGAAGATGGCATAAACGGATTTGGGTGCTCGAGCGTTGATGGGGGAGGAACTCACTCCGCCGGGTTCACGGGAAAGTGTTTGTTCTTCAATTTTTCCGGCACGCGTTGAGTTTGTTCCGATTCGATCTCTTCAGTAGCGGCACCTAACGCTTCGTAGGCTTCGCGGCTTTTTTTGGCGCGGCACATGTAGGCAACGGCGTGGGCGAGGGGAATCCGCGCTTCGGGCAGGCCGACGAATTCCACGGCTTGCTGCGTGGCGATGGCGAGCGGGAGCGCCTCGGGGTCGGCCAGGCCGACGTCTTCGCTGGCGAAGATGACGATGCGGCGCGCGATGAAACGGAAGTCTTCGCCGGCGTGGAGCATTTTCGCGAGCCAGTAGATGGCGCTCTTCTCGTCGGATGCGCGCATGCTTTTGATGAAGGCGCTGATGGTGTCGTAGTGGGCGTCGCCCTTTTTGTCGTAGACGATGGCTTTTTGTTGAATGCTGTCCTCCGCGACGGCGAGGGTGAAGTGGATGACGGGGTCTTCCGGTAGCGGCGCTGTGTCAGCGCCGGTTTGGGGGCGGCGGGGGGACGAAGGGGATCGGCGGTCATAGACCGCCGCTACAGTGGGGGGAGTTGTGAGCACGCCGACTTCGAGGGCGTTCAGGCATTTGCGGGCGTCGCCGTCGGCGAGCTTGGCGAGATGGGTGCGGGCTTCAGGGTCCATCTGCACTTTGTGATGGCCGAGGCCCCGCTCTTTGTCGGCCAGGGCGCGATCGATCAGCTCTTCGAGTTGCGCGACTTTGAGGGGCTCGAGCTGAAAAACCTGGGAGCGGGAGACGAGGGCGCTGTTGACATAGAAGAACGGGTTATAGGTGGTGGCGCCGATCAGGCGCAGGTTCCCGCTCTCGACGTCGGGCAGGAGGATGTCCTGCTGGGCTTTGTTGAAGTGATGGATCTCGTCCACGAACAGGATCGTTTTTTTGCCGGAGGTGCGGAGACGGTTCGCCGCGGACGCGACGACCTTCCTCATTTCGGCGACGTTGCTCTCAACGCCGCTGAGCCGCTCGAATTTTGCCTGGGTCATGTCGGCAATGACATGAGCGAGCGTGGTTTTGCCGGTGCCGGGCGGGCCGGACAGAATGACGGAGGGCAGGCGGTCGGCTTCGATGGCGCGGCGCAGTAATTTTCCGGGCCCAAGGATGTGTTCCTGTCCGACGAATTCGTCGAGCGTGCGCGGGCGCATCCGCGCGGCCAGGGGAGCGGAGGGATTGACGGAGGGTTCCTCCGGGGAATCGCTGGTCTGAAACAGATCCTGCACGAATAAAAATACGGAGCGCGAATCGGAGTGCACCTGCATTCTTTTGAGACAGGGCTAACAGGATTTATCAGATTGCAGGGAGAGCTTGGTGAGCCAAATTCCGAATCCTGTTCATCCTGTAAATCCTGTTTACATTCACCTTCATCATCATGCGGACAATTTTTAGCGTTCTGTTTTTTCTAGTGCTGGCAACGGCGAATGCGGAAACAGGGCTGCCTTTTTCGACGGTGTTCAAGGGCCGCGACCGGTTCGACAACCTGGTAAGCAAAGCAAAGCAAGAGAACTGGAAGTCGCTGCCGATCGGCGAACGGACGGCCACGGTCGGGCGCGCGCTGGTCGGCACCCGCTACAAATCGTTCACGCTGGAGATCGATAACCGGATCGAAGCGCCTTCGGTGAATTTCACGGGGATGGATTGCTGGACGTTTTACGAGGACGCGCTCGCCGTTGCCCGGATGTTGAATGAGCCGGAGGAGAGCTGGACGCCCGAGCAGATGCTGCATTACATCGAAGTGGACCGCTATCGCGGCGGGCATTGCACCGGCGAATATCTTTCGCGGCTGCATTATCTGGAAGACTGGCTGGCGGATAACGACCGGCGCGGATTGGTAGAAGATATGACGCGCAGCCTGGGCGGCTCGAGCGTACCGCATTCGGCACGAGAGATGACGGTGGGCTGGCGCCACTACCGCTATCTGGCGCACAATCGATCGCTGCTTGGGCCATTGGCGCAGATGGAGGCGCGAGTTTCGAGTCGCCCGCTCTATCAGATTTCAAAGAGTCGCGTCGCTTCGATCGAAGGAAAGCTGCGGAGCGGCGACATCATCGGCATTATTTCGCGGGATGGCCCGAATCGATATTCCACCTCGCATGTGGGGTTGGCGCTGCGTGCCGCGGACGGATCGTTGCATTTCATGCACGCATCCTCGCCGCGGAATTACGGACACGTGGTGATTGACTCGACGCTGTCGAGTTATCTCAGCCGGTATCGAACTGATTCGGGCATCCTGGTCGCGCGGCCGCTCCGATAAGTTGTAGCGACGGCCCTGTGGGCCGTCCGGAGTGACGGTGGATTAAGAAGAGAAACGGCCCACAGGGCCGTGGCTACAGCGGAAGATTTAGGCGTGATCGTCGAGGTCAATCTCCCGGCTGCCCTGGCGCGCGAGCGCCATGGCGAGACGAACACGTCCAAGACCCCGCTTGAGGCGGCGCCGCCAGGCCACGCCGCTGTGCTGAAGTCTAAAACGCGGGCAGATGCGAATGCCTTCCTTTCGACAAAGCGCGATCGCTTCCGGCGTCCAAAGCCGGCGGGAAATCGCGGACATTAGGTATGGTATCGGCACGTTCACCCGCTGCGAATAAGAGAGCGTAAGAAGGTCGCGCGTCCGTTCGCTGGCGCGCGCTTCCATGTTCCAGGCCGTTTCACCTGGCCGCAACGCGGACTGGAGAACCTCTCTTTTCCATAAGGTGACCTGGAGCCGGGTGCGGCCATCCGATCCCCGGGGCACAATTCCAAACCGATCGTTTAGCGGCACGAAATCCGTTTCCAGCTCCGAGCGGCTGTAGAAGCAGAAGGAAGCAGCGTCGCGTTCGAAAGCATAGGCAAAGTCCGCGGCCAACTGCTCCCGGTTTACGGGACCGTTCAGGAAATAATCTTCCTGCATGTATAAGACATAAGGCTGGCTGATCTGCTTCAGCGCGACGTCCATGTTCGCGGCCCAGTCTCGGTCCGGTCCGACGGTGATCGGCTGGATAAAGCTTGAGCGAATTCGAAGGCGATTGACGATGAGGAATCTGGGAAAAGGACAATCGCTCCAGTACTTGCGGAAGAAGAAAACGAACGGCCGCCACGCATCGAAGAACGCGTCGCAGCTTGAGACGACGATCGCGACGGAGCTGGCGAAATCTTTCAGCTCCGGCATGGAGGAAGTCGTGCGGCAGCCAGTTGCTCTCCGCAAGCGATTTTTTCTCCATCTTCCGAATGGAAGGCGGTCCGGCAGGGTTGCATTTCAACGCCCCTGAGGTTATAACTTCGCTCTCCAAGAAACGGGGGCGTACTGGCTTCGACTCGTAGTTTGAAGCGCAGGCGGCATGTCGAGGATGGTTCGTTGGCCTCGTTAAAATCCGGACCAAAAAAAATAAATGCAGATCACCAAGATCTCGCTCTCGCGGCTTAATTGACCACGATGTTTCCGGTGGGACGCCTGCTACGGCCGGAAACATGGACAGCAGGCTAATCGTCCGGCGGAGCGACCGCGCCGGGTGGTGAAGGAATTTCGTGGATGCTCGGGGGCCGGCAGTGTGCCGATGCAACGTTCGGCCCCTTAAAATAAACATCGGATACACATGTAGAAGCTTGCGTAGATAGCTTCGAGGACAGGGGTTCAACTCCCCTCGCCTCCACCAAATTGAATTTTGCTCCAGAACCGAGCCTGTGCGTGGTGAATGGCGTTCCTTCGGGGGGACTGCCCAGCCGTCTCACATCGCCCCCACAATGAGCGTGAGAGGCGGTATCTTTTTCCTTCGCCCTGTGTTGGGCGCCGCAATCCCTATCGGATTTGCTTCCGGAGATGTCTAAGGTCTTCGAGGCAATCTCGAATCTGGTCCAGCGCCCCCTCCCGTATAAACAGTGAATCCTTGCTGCTCATTGGGTAGTTGAGATGAGGTCCAATCTTCGGCCAGTAGTTTTTGTCGAAGTTATCAAATTGCCTTACTGAAAAATTCTGCCGTACGAAGGTCTTCACAGATGCGTCCCAGGACTCCGTCGCCGCAAGGGGCCTGCCGAAATTCTCCCAATAGGATTGTAATCGATAACCCTCACTAATTAAGAGATCTACTGAATCTCGAAGGTCTATTGGTCGCGGTTGCCGTATCGCGATCCGGCTCTCCAAGTCAGCAGCCTTGGAGTATTGATCACGCCACGCTAGGAAGGCTGAAAAGGCAAGGAAAGCCAAAGCTAAGCCTGCGTTCAGAGCTGTTGAGACCTGCCATCCGAACACGTTTTGGGCAGACCATAGCGCCCGCCATTACCGCGCCATCCGTGACCAGAGACGCCCAATGGCTAACCATTGCGCTCATGAATCCCCAGACATCGCGCAGAAGGGAGGAACGTCTCTCGGCCACCTTGCTACTCTACCGAAAAGGAATTTCGGCTGGCAACGATCCTTTCCGGGCGCGCGCTCGCGGCTGGCCTGGTTCGACCACGTCCACGCTTTCGTCGACACACTGGCGGACGGCCGGCAATTTCGGATTGATTATCCTTTGGAAGGAACGCCCCTCGGTGGCTTCGTTGCCTCGGCCGATAAAAACCCAGTAACGGCACGATTGAAGAACGCCGTGGATTGGCTGGCGAAATGCCGCTTTGTCGCGAACCATTATGGTGTCGACGCCATTCTTCCAAACTTTGGCGAAATAACATATGCGCAACAGCGCGATGTCGAAGTCTTGCATGCCCTCGGAACCGGGAATTTTGTCGCGGATTCGATTGCCGGGCTGCCCTTCGGGTTCTCGGGGTCGGTGCAGATGCCATTACCGGAGAATTGGAAGTCTTCGACCGAGCCGATTACCGGCACTCTGAAACTGATAGGCCCGGGCCAGATCAATTTTTTCGGGCAGATCATCGAGATACCGGAAGTGGAACAGTTTTTTACCGACATGGAGCTGGTCGAGATCAAGGTTGGAGAAAGCTCAAAACACTTCTGTTCAAAGGCAGGAGGGACTCCGTTTGAAGGCGGGAAAAAACGAAGTAGCGGCCTGCCCGTGCGGAATTCCGATTCGACGCCTGCTACGGTCGGAAACATGGACAGCAGGCTAGTCGTCGAGCGGAGTGACCGCGCCGGGCGGAGAAGGAATGCATCCGGCGGATGGAATTTGAGACGGACGATCGCTAGGGTTTATTTGAAGCGTTTTGTAACGCGGCTCGTTGAATTTGGCAGTGAATAACGCACAACCGAGCGGTAACCGATCTCTTAGCCCGAGCCAGCCAGCGCCGACGCAGGCAGCCGCGCTTCGAGCTTTGGCAGGTAACCGTTGAGAGGGTCGTGATCGAGAAGCCGATTTTGCGCGCGCAGCAGTTGGCTGAGCTGGGCGCGCAATAAGTTTGGAAAAGTGTTCAGCAACTCCGAAAACGTGCCCGAATAAATGACCTCGCGCTTTTGCCATTCCTGTTCGTCACTGGTCAGGGCGCCATCGCGCTGAAAGAGCCGCAATTGCCCCACATGAGAGAATCGCTCGCCTTCGATCATGGCGCCGAGGGCCGCGTGAATCTCGTTGGGCAGATCCTTTGCTTTACGGAGGAAATCGACCACCGACGGCGGCGCCTGCAGCGTGGTCCTGGCGGCGAGGCGAGTGGGCGGCACGTGTGGAACGATGTCGAGATCATTTACGTACCGGAACGTGATCGGCCCGAGCGCTTCATCGAACGCGCTGGAAAATGCCGGATCGCCGACGCGCGGCTGCCCATAGGTGTACACGCCAGCAATCCTTCGGCCTTCGCGGAAATGGAGGAGCGCGGCAGCGATCACCGCGAGCGCGCCACCCAGGCTGTGGCCGGTGAGAAACAACCGCGTCTTTTCGTCCGGGGCGAACTTCGCAACGGCATCGCGCATCTGCTCGGTGACTCCATCCCCCAAATCATTCGCGAAGCCGCCGTGCAGCAGCCCCGGAACATCCTTAAGCGTGAGTTGATGGTAGTTCACGTTGGACAGCCAATCGTCGGCGTTGATTGGTTCGGTGCCGCGAAAAGCCACGACGACAATATTTTCGCGTCGCGCCACGAACCCCTGAGTCGAAAAGCCGCGCAGAATCTGGGGCTCCTCGAAGCTCCACTTGGCGAGGAAACGCCTCACGTCCTGTTGCGGTGAATACGTCAGCAGCGAAGCATTGCACAGCGCCACCGCATTGACCGCGTTCTCACCCTCAGTGGCCGGTTCGAAATTCCATGACCAGTCCTCGCGGGGGCGCTGGTCGAGCAGATTGAGGAGGGGATCCATTTCGTCCATGGGGTGTGCCGGTTTCCTATTCCTACGGGAAAGCTGGAGGGATGTTCCCAATTGATTCGGCCTGGCGGGGCAAATTTCTTCTGCTTCGGGATGCTCGCAACGAGAGTTCGCACTTCGTTCTGAGGTTAAACCGGGACGCGCTGACGGGTTTTACCTTGTCACGTCGTTTCCTTTGTCCAAGCAGATTCGCATGGCCAAACAAAGAAAACTTTGGGCGATGAATTTCGTGTACCTAATGGCGACGAAATGAAGAACCGCTCTCGATCGTGATCGCCATCGACTCTCTGGAACTTCGGGCCCATGGAAGGCTCGCGAGACCGTCGGCAGTCACGCCACCCATTCCACTATCTGGCTCCGAACTCTACGGCGGCGTTTGAAATTGGCCAGCCGCAAATGTTCCATTCTTACTTGAGCAAACGACGGCATGGCATGGCTGTTGCTATAGTAATTATAGTCAATATAGCCAATAGAATCATCCGCCATGAAAAAGACTCTTCTCCTCGTCTCCGCTCTCCTCTCGCTCGCCTCGACCGCCTCGTTCGCCGATGCCCTTCTGTTCACCGTCGATTCAACTCCTTATGACCACCAGATGGCGCGAATCCGCCCTGTTTTGACGGCGCCCACTCGGGCCACTTCTAACCGGGTCTCCCTGAATGTGGTTAATCAGTGGATGGGCGACCTGCGTGCGATCCCTTACGGATTTACGGTAAACTGGAAAACTCCCGCTGAAGCCCAATCCGGCGCGCCCGCGGATTGCAAGGCCAAAGCGGTCGCTCTTTACGAGAAAATGCACGCAAACGGCGCATCCAATGTTCGTTTGGTGATCGGCAAACGCACCTCGAGCAGCCGGCAGACGCATGCCTGGCTGGCCTGGGAGACACCGAACGGCAGTTACGTTCTCGACCCTACCTTCAACTGGACCGCCTGCACTGCGGGACAAGTCGGAAAGAGAAATTATCAACCTCTTTACGCCTACGCGGGGAGTAAGAAATTCCGCGCCGCTTCGACGCTTGTCGCTTCGAACTAACCTCGGTAACAAATTTTTCAGAGAGCGGCGCTCCTGGAGAGGCCGCTCTCGTTGTTTTTGGACGACAGGTTATCCATGATGGCCGGGTCTTTTGCTGAACCCGCGCCGGTCCCGATGACAGTCGTGGTGCTCTCCGGGAATGAGCATCAGAGGACCGTGATTGCGCTTGCCGCGCAGGCCGGTGATCGTGTTCTCCTTCTCCTGCATGAAAGTTATTTTTGTCCTTGGCTTCGCCCTGATGACGTCTTGCGCGGTCATGCAGTCGAGCACGGAACGAAAGTTGACAGGGGAGTGGCGTTACACGGACAAAATCCAAAGCTGTCATTACGTTTTCCAAGACAATGGCGCATTCAGCGGCGAAGTGATCTACCATCGGAAGCTCGTCTCGAAATTCACCGGACGCTGGTCGGTAAAAGACGATGTCTTGCTTTACCACTACACGAGCGACGCCTTGGACAGAATCCCGGCGGGAACGATGGACCGCGACCAGCTCCTGATCGTCCAGAAAGACTTCTTCGTTATCCAAGCCGCGAACGGCAGTAGGCGTCGATACTCTCGGATCAACGAGGCTGAGACGCATTGATTTTCCGGGTCAGGGCGTCTGTGCGGTGATTTCTTCGAAATCTCCGTGCATTTCCTTGCCTACTCGGCCCAGTCCTGAAATTGTGGAGATAAAGCTTCCCTAGAAAGCAAGATTGATGCTATAAAAACACCAATAGCCATAATTATCGGATAAGAATCGACTTTTGGATGCCCCGTCGCTCATGAAACACCTACTTTTTCGTAAAATCAGTTCAGTTTGCTGCGCGGCGTTGCTGCTGTGTCCGTTGACAGGATGCCGACAAAGTGTCGTTCTCACCCCCGGGGAAGACGACCTTGTGACCTTGAATGGCTGCGTCGTTTCCGCGTGCAACTATCTGGCTGTCGTAAAGACGCAGCACACGCTTGATCAAAATTTCTGGGCTAAGATCTTGCTGGTTCGATTTGAGAATCATCCCGCAGGCCACGCTTATTGCGTGTGGGAAACCGAGGGCAACATTTACGGCTACGACAGAAACTCGGGAGCGTTCCCGATTCCCGTCTACACGCGCGATCCGCGCGCGATCGCAATTGTCCTGGCCCAGGAGCTTTCGAAGTTTTTGCACGAACCGCTCTCCGTAAGCCAGGCGGATTTCGTGAATTCGAATGAGGCCAAGTTATATACTTTCGGAACCTTCGAACGGTCAGCGCCTCCATCGCCGATGACGGTCTTTGCGGAAATTGCGCCACTGACCAAGCCGTAACCTCGTCCCCGCGATCTGAGCGCGGCGGCGGGTTGAAAGCAAGGATTCGCGCGACCGGAGCTTGAACTTCAGTCTCTCACGGACCTGAAGCAATGTTGAACAGGTGCGCGCGGGGACGGGGTAAGCTACTTCTTGGACGCCGCGCCCCAGATTTTCTCGAGATAGCTCACCCGCCCGGAACCGACGTGATACGCTTCAAATTCCCCCGGATTCTTGAGGTAATATTTTTGATGATAATCTTCCGCCGGATAGAATTTCATCGCGGGCAGAATTTCCGTCACGATCGGTTTTTGAAACTTGCCCGACTTGCCCAGCTTTTCTTTTGAAACCTCGGCCGTCTTTTTCTCCTCTTCGCTGCCGTAGAAAATTGCGGCTTGATAGCTCAACCCAAGATCATGAAATTGCCCATCAGCCTGGGTTGGGTTGATTTGCCGCCAGAAAATATCGAGCAATTGATCGTAAGAGATTTGTGCCGGATCGTAAGTCACTTCGATTGACTCGCGGTGCTTCGTCTGATGGGCCGAGACTTTTTCGTAGTTTGCATCCGTGTCGCTGCCGCCCGTGTAACCGACCACGGTTTTGATCACTCCTTTGGCCTGATCGTAAGGCGGTTGCATGCACCAGAAGCAACCGCCGGCGAACACAGCTGTTTTCGCACCGGCCGGCGATTTCTCCTGCGCGAAGACTTCCGAATTCGCCCACCCGAACAGTGCGAACGCCAAGAACAATACCCTATGCATCTGGATAGATACCCCGGGCGGATTCATTAGTCGCGCCGTTTCCGCGTGCATTGCTTCGACTAGACAGGCTTTTCTTGCGCACGAGTGTGGGCTATCGAATTGGATGCGGCGAAACGGCAGAATTTCTCAACTCGCCGAGTCGATTGAATTCGTCCCGGCGGACTATTTTCATGCCGTTTCTCTCGCGGAAGTTTTTCCGCGGGCGGCTTCGATCGAAGTAGATCTCGGCTGCGGTGATGGCGCGTATCTCGCGGCTCGCGCCGGGCAAGATCGCGATCGAAATTTCCTGGGGATCGAGCGGCTTCAGGGTCGCGTTCGCAGCGCCTGCCGGAAAATTTTGCACGCCGATCTGACAAACGCCCGGATCTTGCGCGTCGAAATCGGCTATGCTGTCACGCACCTGTTTCCCGCGCGTTCGGTGGAAGTGTTTCATTTGATGTTTCCCGATCCGTGGCCAAAGCGGCGGCATTCTCGCCGTCGCGTGGTCACCGAAGATTTTCTCGCCGCAATTTGTCGTGCGCTCACTGCAACCGGCTCGCTTCGGATCGCGACGGATCAGACCGAATATTTAAGGGAGATCGAGCGCCTGATCGCTCGATTGCCGCAATTCATTGTCACGCCGTCGCGAGACGCGCCAGATCCGCGGAGCACATTCGAGCAGCGATTCAGGCAAGACGAAGTCGAGATTCACCGGATCGTGCTTCGAAAGATTTCGGAGGGGACGTAGGTTGTTGCTTCCCATCGATCGGGGAAAATCCGGATTCTCACTGCCCCGGTCTCATCCTGGCGAAAGAGGTTGATCCTGCGCGCGCCAACACGGTCGGTCCATTCGTCTTTGATTCGTTCGCTCTCCGGAAAATCGCGCGAGGTTGCCACGATGGCCTGCGGATGCACGGAATCGAGAAACGCATCCGATCCGGAGATACCCGAATAATGTTGACCCTTCACCACAATATCGCTGCGCAGATCAGGATAAGTTCTTAAGAGAAATTCTTCCGTCGCCACGCCGCTGTCGGACATGATTAGCACCCGGGACCTGCCGGAAACAGTCAGTTGAACTACCAGGGCCTGATCGTCAGCCTGCTCGCGCTCGAACCCGCGCGGTGGAAAAAGAATCGTGGCCCTGACGTTGGGCGAGAGATCAAACTGGTCTCCCGCGACGCAAAGCCGGCGCCAGTCTCCGCTCCGCGCGAGTTCGGCGATCAGCTTGCGATGGATCGGGGATCGGTCGGGCATCGCCGTATCGATTAATTGATGTGGATTAAAATCAAGAAGCGCGCCGCTCGCGCCGCCGATGTGACCGCCGTCTCCGTGGGTGAGGACGAGGCCATCGAGGCGATTGACACCTTGGGAACGAAGATATTGCCGAACGACACGGTCGTAGTCCCGAACCGACCCCGCATCGAAAAGCCAGTCGCCCTTCGCAGTGCGGACATGCACTGCGCCCCCGGATTTCAGGTCGAGCACGTTGATTTCCAAGCTCGCTCCATCGGGCCAGTGCGGGTGCTCGAGATAAAAATGACCTCCCGGGACCTGCGCAAAAAGTTGCACCGCTCCCAGAATTATTTTCGTCAAGGCCCAGTTCGCGTTGTTGAAAACAACCGAGAGCCAGGATGTAAACGGCGCTGCGACCATCGACAACAAGCCACCTGCGAGAACAAAAAACGCGATCGGCACGACGGCCAAGTTGGCCATGAGGGAAATCAGCGTGAGCAAATGATAGTGCCAAAGCATCAATGGCAGTGAGCCGATCCAAGCCGCGAACGAAACAGAACTGGCTCGAGCAAACCAGGAGAGTGACTGGTTGAGCACGCGGCGTCGCGTGTTGAACAAGCTTCGCGGAAGAAACGAATCGGATTGGAAAAGGCGGCAAAGGAAACGAAAGGTCGGGTCGGCCAGAAGCACGATTGCCGCCACGACCGAGAAGGAGAGTTGGAAGCCGATCGAAAAAAGCTCGTTGGTGTCCGAGCAAAGAAGCAAGGTGGCCGCCGCGGCCAGGCTATTGAGCGCAAAGACTTTTTGCTCCACCACGAATCCGCCGAGCAATACGGCGCTCATCAGGGCGGCGCGCACGCTCGAGGTATGCAAGCCTGTAATCGCGGCATAAAACAACAAAGCGGGGATGATGAGCGCAATCGTCCATTTTCGCGGCAGGCGAAGGACGGAGGCCACGATCCAGAGAAGGCGCGCGACGATTCCCACGTGCAAGCCTGCGACGGCAAACAAGTGCAACGTGCCGGTTTGCTGAAACGGTTCTTCGATATCCTCCGGGGTCTGATGACGCAGGCCGAGCACCATGCCGCTGATCGCCCCCGTCACGTCGGGCGAGTCCTCGAGATCGCGGCAGAGGACTGCTTGCATCCAGCCGCGAGATTTCTGAGCGGCCCGCAGAATCCAATTGCCGCCCGCGTGATTGAGCACCGCGCCGTTCTCGGGATAACGAACGATTAACTCACGGTGCACATCCTGCCGCGCCAGGTAAGAGCGCATATCGAATTCACCCGGGTTTCGCGGCTGGCCAACTCTCTCGGCTGTGCCGAAAAGTTTGAGCTCGTCGCCGAACTCGACCGCGTGACGCCACCGCGCAAAAAACTTTGCGCGGCACGGTCGCGTCTCGCCATCGATCTCGATCGATTCCGCCTGTAAGAGAAATGAAGCTGACCCAGTCGCCGAGGTTTTCGGCTCGCTCATCACCGCTCCACGCACCGTGACCGGCCGGGGTTCGCCCCCGAGTTCTCGCGCGAGCTGCAGTGCAGGCGAGTCGATTGTCCGTACGCTGTGCAGATAAAAAAAGCCGGTCGCGACTAGCGCATAAACGGCCAGGGACTTGCGTGAGACCAATGCGATCACCGCGAGGGCGACGGCCAGCGCCGGTGACTCATGCGGCGCGCAGTCGGCTATCAAAACGCCCGCGCTCGCCGCCATCGCCAGCCCGACGAAGGGCTGGCGTGGCCATGCACTCGGCAGCTTCACTGTTCCAGGGAGAGGTTTTGGTTATTCGCTCAGGACCGCATTGACGATGGCGTCGCACGGCTCGAGCACGGTGAAAGGTTTTGATTCACCCACCCAAGCTTATATGTTTGCGCAACAGTGCCGATTCCTTTTTCGAGAAAAAGCCGGAGGAACGTCGTTCGCCAGGCGACCGACAACGGTGCGGAGAATAAGCGCTCCACCCGCGTTCGTTTGATTCCAAGCGCGGATTGGCACAAGCGCAACTTCCTCACCACCGTGCTCATCCCCTCGCTTTTTACCAAGCGCGCCGGCGATCACGCCCGGCCGCATTTTCCGAAAATCCGCAAAGGCCAGATCTGCATCACCTGGATCGGACATGCTTCTTTCCTGATTCAAACGCACCAGGTCAATATCCTGATCGATCCGATCTGGTCGAAGTGGCTGAAGGTGATCAAGCGGCTGAAGCAACCGGGCTTCGAAATCCATCACTTGCCTTCGATCGATTTCGTTCTCGTGACCCACGCGCATTTCGATCATCTCGATCGACGGACGCTGGCTCGCGTCGCGGCCGATCAGCCGATCGTGGTCCCGATCGGGGTCGGTAACCTGGTGCACGATCTCGGCTTCAACACCGTACACGAACTCGATTACTGGCAGACCGTAAAGCTCGGTCCGCTCGAAGTTTCGTTGACGCCGTGTGCGCATTGGGGCGCCCGCTTTCTGGCCGATCTCCATCGCGGCTTCGGCGGATTTGTGATCAAGATGGATGGCCGGACGATTTTCCACTGCGGCGACAGCGCGTATTTCGACGGGTTCAAGGAAATCGGCGATCGCTACAACATCGACCTGGCCCTGCTTCCGATCGGGGGATACGACGCGCCCACCGGGCGCGAGGTCCACATGAATCCGGAGCAGGCGGTCGCAGCGTTCCTCGAGCTGCGCGCGGCGCTTTTCGTTCCGATGCATTACGGCAGTTTTCGCCTGGGCTACGAGCCGCTCGACGAGCCGCCCGCCCGCTTGCTCGCCTCGGCCCGTGCCCACGGCATCGAGGAAAAAGTTCTCGTCATGACCGAAGGAGCACCCGTTGTCTTGTAGGGCGTTTCTGTGAAACGCCGGGAGGGCGACGACCATCCCGGTCTCGGGCGTCTGACCCGGACGCGCCACAATTTCCTCGGCGCACTCGGAGCTGGGACGATCGTCGTCGCGTTTTGCTTCGCGCTGCTCTGGCACGATCCACTGCTGTTCTGGAACGACGATTACGAACTGTCGATTCTGCCTGTTTTCGCGGATGTCGCGCGGAGTTGGTCGGAAGGGCACCTGCCGTTGTTGAGTCCTTATTCGTGGGTCTGCGGCAATCTCGCCGGCGAGTTTCAATACGGAACGTTTTCGATCTTCGTGAATGCGGCCGTGGTCGCGATCTGGAAATTTCCGCTCACCTTTCCGCAGCAAGCCGCCGCCCTTTCCATGACTCATCTTTTTGTTCTCGGGATGGGCGGATACCTGCTCGCACGTGGCCGGAATTTGTCTCCCGCCCTTTCCACGATGGTCGCGCTCGTGGCCGCCCTTAATGGCTGGATCGTCTGCTGGGGCGCCACGGACTGGTTCGGGGCGTTGGGAGCTTTCGCCTGGCTCCCGTGGGCTTGGTGGGGCCTCGAACGGGCCTTGGATTCGCGGCGCAGCCGCTGGCGTTTTCTCTGGCCGGCGCCGTTTGTCTATCTGCTCGTGACCGGCGGTTTTCCCTATACGGTCCTGATGCTGGCGGTGCTGGCGGCGTGGCTTTCATTGAAGTTCGCCACGGCGAATCCGTCCTTTGGCGGATCGTTAGGCCAAACCAAAAGGCTCTCTTCGCTCTGGCCGCTCATCCTCGGTCTTGCCCTCGGCTTCGGTCTCTCAGCCCCCGCGTGGCTGGCGCTCTTGGACTACGTCCGCGGCTCGGCTCGCGAAGCGCAGGAGAGCGCCGCCCATTTTCAATGGCTCGTGCCGGCGTCTTCCTTGCCCGCTTTCATCATTCCAAACTGGACGGTGAACTGGGTGGATTTTTCCACACGCTTGATGTCGCACACAGCAACCGAGATGGCGTGCGGAATGGTTCCCCCGATCGCTTTGCTTGCCTGCCTCGCCACCTTCGGAAGAACTCTCGTTAGGCAGATCAAATGGGAACTCGGTCTGCTCGTGGCGGTCCTGATCATCTCGATGTTGCCCAGTGCCAACGTGTTTCGTTGGAGCTTCCGCTGGCTGCCGTTTCTGCACGTGATTCTTGCCCTCTGTGCCGCTGAAGCCTTGCGCGTCTTTTATTCGCCGGTCGAGATAATCGCCCAAGGCCCAGCGAAAAAGAGGGTCTCCGCGGTTATTTCTCCCAGCTTGTTCGGAATTGCCGTGGTTGCTTTGACGATTATCGCTTCGCTATTGTTTTACACCTTTGGCGAACATGGTTTCCCCTTCGTCTGGATCACTCTCGCGCTAGCCGTAGCCTGGGCTGTCCTGGAAAAAATTGGAGGACCGAGATTGCGGGAGTGGACGCCCGCAATCGTTACCTTTGCCTGCTTGCTTGCGACCTATCTTTGTCTCCCGACGAACTGCGGCGTGCCGAAGTACAACCTCGATCAAGAATTGACCGCGCCTGCTCCACTCGATCCGGAACGTTTATATCTGAGCGTTTATCCCGCGCCCGAGAGCGCGTATCGCCTGGAAAAAAAATCTGAACCCTTCGGCTCAACCTTGCGCGTCGGCAGCACTTCCATGTGGGGCGCAATTCATCTGCTGAACGGCTACAGCCCGATCAGGCCCTCCGGAGTGGCGCGCGAATTTGATTTCGCCATCCACGGCGAGATTGGACCCGAGGTCGGCCGGGCTCTGCTCGAGAAAGAATCTGGACCTGACGGCAAACTGGCGCGGCTCGGCGTGGACGGGATCGTCGTGGCCAACGAGCTCGATCGGGACCCTCAACCCGAGTCCGAATGGGAGCTGGCCGCTGCGACAGAAGAAGGCCGCGTTTTCCATCGGCGCGGCGGAACGCTGGTGCGAGTACGTTCCGTGACCTCGATCGATTCCCGGCCTAACGAACAGTTCGCCACCGCTGAGATCTCTCGAATCGTGAATGGCCGCAATCGGCTTCAGGCCGATGTCATCGTACCCGCCGGCGGCAACCCGGCGCTGCTCACGATTTCGCGTCCGTTTTTCCATGGCTATCAGGCCACGATTCAAGGCCGATCCTTGAAGGTGGATTCGTATCGCGGATTGCTTCCGGTGATCGAAGTGCCCTCAGGAACAAACGGGCGATTGACGCTGGCCTATCGGCCGTGGTGGCTGCTCTGGGGAGGCGGATTTTCAGCATTCTGTTTTGTCATTGTGCTTCTGAGCGCCGGCCTGTCGGCCTGGCAGTTCCGGCGATCGTGCAATGAGAGTCACTGATCTGATGGCCGAATGGTTTTCGTCATCAACATCGCCGCGGGCGGAATTGGCGATCCTTCATCCGAACAGGTGATGAAACATTTGGCGGACTTGCCGTCTTTTGACATCAGCAGCGAGGGTGCACCATACGGAACTACACGCCGCCCTTCGGCCAGCGGCTCTTTGGAAATCAACGCTCCGGTCTCGAGGTTCAGAATCAAAACATTCCCGGAATCTGTGCAGGCAACGACGGAACGCGATTGACCGCCTAGATCGCCCGCGACTGCAGGGGTGGAGATCGATTGTCCCACGGGACTGCGCCAACGCTCTCGCAAGGTGTCTGCGTCGACGGCGACAATTCCCGCCTCTCCGCATGAGATCAGAAGCAGCGTGCTGCCCTTGTCTTTCACGGCCACGAGAAGCCCGCGCGGATGCACTGCTCCGGGAATCTGGCCGTTGGCGCGTGTTTCGCCGGTGTTTGGATCAAGCGCCCTGATCGCTCCATCCTTGCCCGCGACAAAAAGCAGTGACTCGCCTTTCACGTCCGCGACGGTGGCTGCGCTGCCGGCGCCCGCCTCGCTGTTTCGCCACAACGGCTCGCCATCGCTTCCGCGGAGCGCACACACGGTGCCATCGCGCAGGGTGACGATCACACGCGCAAATTTTTCGCTCGCGATCTTTGTCACCGTGAGCGCGTGCGGAAAGGGCAATTCGCGCCGCCAGATTTGCGCTTGTTGCGCGCCGCCAGCCATCACGACATCGCCGGAGACATTGCGGCCCGTGATCTCAATCAAGTTCGGCCTGGCCATGAGGAAGTCAGTTTGGCCGTCGCCGTCCACGTCCGCCAAAACTGAGGCGGCGTAAGCGTCACCGCGCGGCTCAATCGGAATCGCCGCCAGCTTCTTGCCGTCCTCCGCGCGATAAACAAAAAGATTCGTGCGACTTTCCAACAACGTCGGCGGGCCGTATCCGACCAGGGCGACGGCCGGATCGCCGCTCGAGCCCCAGCGGCCAATCGCCGCTGCGGCCTCCGTTTCGCCGCTCTCAACCGGATCCCCGTAACGCCGGTACGCGGTCTCGAAAAGTTCCTGAGCCGTCCACAAACGCACTCCCTTGGCTGCGTCGAAACAAGCGAGATTCGGCTCTCCCCGAGGCGTCGCCATCAGATCGATTATCAAATCGCGGCCGCGACTTTGAGCAATCCTCGGTTCGCTCGCGCCCGGCGTTCCGTCCGCTGGAATTTCGGGAACCACTCGCCGCGTCCAGTCCTGACTCTCCGGCGGCAGAACGCACGCGATCTCACACACGCGAGTTTCATTCCCGGTATGTTTATTGAGAACGAGGCGGCTTCGGCCCGGATGATTGCGGTCGCTCAGCACCAGCATCGGACTGTATTCGCGGTTGAAGGACGCCCCCCAGCGCGGCTTCCCATCCAGGCTCAGGCAGCGAATGCCTTTACCGACTTCACCCAGGAAAATTTCCGGTTCGCCGTTGACTCGCGCCACGAAGCCCGAGGTCTCGCCGCTCGAGATTTCCTGACGCCAACGCGTCTTGCCATTTTGCGGATCGACGCAGAGCACCGCCCCTTCGATCCGCAAAATAAGACCGCCGTCCTCCGCGCGAGCCAATTGGTTGTTTTCGATCAATTGCTGTTGCGTGGGAAAGAGATCCTCGCGCTTCCACAAGACTTTGTTGTCCCGCAGGCGCACGGCGGCGATCAGCGGCGCCGGCTCTAGCACGCTGTCACGGAAGGCAATGATCCATTCCGCGATTCCATCACCATCCAGGTCGGCAAAGAAAAATTGCAGCAGCTCGCGGTCGGCATCGTTCCGCGGCAGCTTGCCCTGGAATCGAATTTCTCCGGTGGCGCCATCCACGATCGTCCAATCGGTTTTCGAAACGAACGCGATCTGCGTGCGTCCGTCGTTGTTCAGGTCCTCGACGTAGCAACTGCGCATTCCGGCGAAATCTTTTTGCCATGCGATCCGCCCGTCCTTCAGCGAAACAAGCCCGGCGTGATAAGTCTTGTCTTCCGTTGGCGCCAGCGCGTTCGTCTCGGCTGTCCGCCCGCAAAAGAGAACGCCTTCACCGGCGGGCACCGCGCATCGCATCACCCACGGGGAGGGGAGCCATTCGGTGATTCCAAATTCAAACTCGTGGAGCGTGACGCCTTTCGCTCCATCGACCACAAAGAACCTGTTGTCCGCGCCGAAGACCACGATGTCGGAGACGCCGTCGCCATTCTGGTCGCCGATCATGGTGGGCCAGGCGTTGTCCACGCGTGGCGCTGGTCCGAGCCATTTCCAAAACGGCGTTTCTTGGTCGGCCCGAAAACAAAGCAGATCGATCTGACGGTTTCCCTGCGCGTCAGCCGCGTTGCGGGTTCCGCCGCTCAGCACAACCTTGCCCGCGGACCCGCCGAGATCCATTCCGCGAAATGATCGGTTGTTCCCGTCCCGCGTCGGAAATTCGCGCAATAGTTTGCCGGTAGCGCCGGAGATAACGGCCGCCTCAGTGATAAAGTTGTGCGCGAAATCCTCCACGCCATCGCCATCGACATCGCCCATGTTGATGAACCCGCCTTGCACGTCGAACCGCTCGATGCTCCAGGCTCTCTCCGCCTGCCCGAGGGAAAGATAGACTCGCGAGGTGTCGGCTTTTTGCACGGTGATCGCTTCCGCCTGCTCGTAGTGGCCGGTCTTTGTCGCGCGGACAATGTGGGAGCCCGTGTCGAATTCGAGCCGATCGATGCGCGTGCCGAATGGCTTACCGTCTACTTCAAGCTGCGCATCGGCGGGATAAGCTTCCACGTCGAGCGTTCCTTTTTCGTGGACGAGATCGACAACTTTTTCAATTCGCGCGTGCCGCTCCACCTCAATGTTCTGTTCGATCGTTTGGAAATTGGCCGCCTCAAATCGGAGCGCGTGCGCGCCGGCCGGCAGCCGCAAAATGGGTTTGCTCGGGTCGAAAGCCGCGGCGCGCCCATCCACGCTGACGCGCAGATCGGCCGGCGGCGGGCTGGGAGTCAGCGCGAGGTTGATCTCGCCTTTTTGCAGGAGCCACCAACCGCTCACTCCGATCAGAGCGCTCCCCGCGAGGACCAGCGCGACGCGGCGTCGAAGCGCACGCCATTTTTCGCGTTGTTTGAGGTCGTTGTAATTAACGCCCAGCAAACCGGCGGCGAGCTTGAGCTTCGCATTTCTTTTCCCGTCTCCTTCTTTTCGCGCGTCCGCGGCGATCGGTTCCGTCGGCTGATCGGTCAACTCTCCATCCGCGCCGACCCGAAAACGAACGCCGGGCGGAAAGCACTCGAGCTTCCCGCTCTCCGGTTTATCAGTCGCGTTGGGCTCGCCCTCGACGATCAGACAAAGCACGCGATCTTCGCGCCCGAGTGATTTGAAATAAACAATCTCCTCGTTGACCCAGCGCGAAACGGCCGCGTGCGGCGAACAAATAACGATCAGGTAGCGCGAATCGCGGAGCGCGTTGTTGATGTTATCGCTCAGGCTGGCCGAGCTGGGCAATTCCTCGCGGTCCCGAAAGATCGGCGGATTTTTCCGCCGGACCGGTCCGTCACGGCCGGGCTTGCCGATCAAACCCAGCGGCGGCCGGTACGTTTCCAGGCCGCGATGAAGCCAGTCGCCCCACTTTCGATCGACGTGACTGTAACTGATGAAAGCCCAGTATTTGAATCCAGCTCCGGCGGGATCGCGTGGCTGGTTCATCGCTGCGGAAAAGGCCCTGAATTAGTAGACGTCGCGCTTGTAACGCTTGTCGCTTTTCAGCTTTTCGACGTATTCGCTCGCCTGTTCGGGCGTCTTTCCGCCGTGTTCCAAAACGATTTTGCGCAACGCGGCATCGACGTCCTTGGCCATCCGGCGCGCATCGCCGCACACAAAAAACTGCGCGCCCTCCGCCTCGATCCATTTCCAGATCTCCGCCGCGTTCTCCAACATCCGGTGCTGGACATAAACTTTATGCACCTGGTCGCGCGACCACGCGCAATCGAAACGCGTGAGGATTCCATTGCGCGTGAATCGCTCGAAGTCGTCCTTGTAAGCGAAGTCGCATTTCTCCCGGTGCGCTCCGAAGAAGAGCCAGTTTTTTCCTTTCGCCCCGATGCTCTCGCGCTCCTGGAGAAACGCGCGGAATGGCGCGACGCCCGTGCCGGGCCCCACCATGATGATGGGCAGGTTCGGATCTTCCGGGAGATGAAAATGTTTCGCGGAGCTGGGATAAACCGGCACCGGAACGTTGTCCGCTCGTTCCGCCAGGAAGGACGAGCAGACGCCTTGGCGCAAACGCCCATGACTTTCGTAACGCACCACGTCCACGATGAAGTGCACGCGCTCGGGAAAAGCGCGCAGACTCGATGCGACGGAATAAAGCCTGGGCTGCAATTTTGTCAGCAGCCCCACGAATTCTTCCGGCCGGAATTTTACGGACGGGTGTTCGCTCAGGAAATCGATCACTTCCATGCCCCAAAGGTAGGTATCGAGCTCTGGTTTGCGCTTCGGATCGAGCAACTCCTGGAGCAGGGGCGCGGCGGAAGCACGCGCGGCAATCGCTTTCAAAAACTTGGGCGTGGGTTGAGTGATCGAATAGTCGCGCAGAAGCGCTTCGCGCAGGCCCTTTTGATTTTTCGCCACGGGGACCAACTCGTCACCCGTGGCGCCGAGTGCGCGAATAATTTCCTGAACCAGATTGGGGTCATTGCTCGGATAAACCGCCATCGAATCGCCGACTTCGAAACTGAGTCCCCAGCCGCTGAGATCGATCTCGAAATGCCGGGTGTCTTTCTCCGAGCCTTCGCCGCAGAGGCTGCGATTCACGAGGAGTTTGCCGGGAAAAGGATTCGCCCGCGTGTAGGGCGACGTGGGCGTGGGCGGTTTAGGTGGAGCTGTAACTTCCGGCATGTCAGGTTTGTAGCGGCGATCTCTGGTCGTCGCAAATATTCCGCCCGCGTTAGTTTCTGGGCAGAGGCGGATCAGGCAGCGGCGAGGGTTCGATTTCGGGCACCAGCTCCGGCGGTGTCGGGCCGGGGCTGCTGGCCGGAGCAGGCGTAGGCATTGGAGACAGGAACCCGCCGCTCTTGGTCATTAATCTTCCCTCGCGAGACATCACGTCCTCCACTCGATACAGACTTCCTCCGCGCGGGCTTCCATCCTTTGCGTCGGCAAATTCGGAATGGCGGAAAAACCGTTCCATCTCGTCGAGGTGAAAAGGGCGCGAGCCCCGGCGGCCAAAAACGACCGTCTGCCCGCCGGTTTCATCGACCACGCGATCGCGTTCGAGCCCGCGGGAAACCGCGATCGCTTCGCCATGGGTCGGATAGGTCGCGATCAATCTCGGATTCGGCCGCGGGCTGAATCCCTGCGCGCCCGGCACGGTGTCGGGAGAGATGAGCTGCAACACGCGCAGACCATTGCGGCCATCGGCGACGAGGGCGAATTGCGAGGCGCTCACGCTGCCGATCTGCACCGCGCGAGTGTCATTGAGCAAACCGCCGGCGTTGAACATCTGATCGAGCCGCGGGCGCTCGGGATTTTCCACGTCGATGATGGCAAGGCCCTCCGGCCCGTTGGCCACGTAAGCGTAGGTGCGCGCCACGTAAAGCCGGCCGGGATTTCGTAAACCAACCACCGCGCCAGACACCGGCGACGGCCGGTCGGGATCGGTGATATCGAGAACCTTGAGGCCGTCATCATCCGTGACGAAGGCGTACCGGAATTGGATCGCGACGCAGTGAGGATTGCGCAGGAAATTTCCGGTGAACTGGCCGGCGAGCCGGGGATTCATCGGGTCGGTGCAATCGATCACGAACAGTCCGCGCGGGGTCGTCAGATAAAGCCGGTGACCCGCGGCCGCGACGAAGCTCGCGCCGGTGAGGACTCCGTTGGGATTGAAAGTCACATCGCGGTTCAGGAAATTATTGTCCGGATTGCCGTCAACGAGCGTCGCGACATTCGAGCCGACGAGTCCCTCCTCGCGATCCGAGACGTAAACGAACGCGTAAAACATATCGATCTTCTGCTCTTCGTTTTCCGGCAGGCGCACCCGCGCGGGGTCGAGCGCGAGCGTGCTCGGCAGCGCGACCGACGTGGCGTATTTTGTATTCACGCGCGTGCGTTGCCCGAGGGGAGAAACCGGCGCGCTCACGATTCGCTCCGAAAATCCCTTTTGATCGATGTTTGCCACATCAAAAACCTCGAACCCGCCGGGCCCATTCGCGGTGTAGAGATACTCGCCGCGCAGAACGATATCCTGAATGTCGTGGCCGCTGTGCTCGTGGGCCTCATTCAGAATTGAGCCGGCCGCGAGATGTTTCCGATAGTTATCCGGGTAGGCAATTTTGTGAAAATGGCTGCCGATCACTGCCTGCGGTTCCTCCGGTTCGGTCCAGATCACGGCGTGCAATCCTTCCCGGCCTTCGCCGACGTAAGCGTAGCGCCCGAAAAAATTCACGGTGCCGGTGCCGAAGCCGAGCAGCTGCGTCATCCAAGCGTTGTTGTCGTTGTTCTTCGAGAGGTGGCAGTCGGTGCAATTTTTTGTCGTGCCGACGCTGCTCGTGGTGTGCGGGAAGTGCGGATTGAAGGCCTGGCCGCTGTAACCTTCCGCTGAAAAAGTCTGGGCCTGCGAGTAAACCCACTCGCGGTTCGCGTTTTGGGAACTGACCACCACGGCGCTCGAAGAACGCAACACCGCCATCCGGTTCTTCTTCACCGTCCCGTCGATCCCGAGCATGAAGACGTCGTCGCGCACGACCTGCGGATTGTAGGTGGTGTAGTTCCGGTCGATCACGCCCTCGAATTTATTCTGCGGGACGCGCTGGTTCGCTTTCATCGGCAGATGACAGCCGAAGCAGCTCGTCGCCCAGGAGGTGTGACAGATCTGGCAATCCATCGCGCTGTTATCGTGCGCGAGCGTGACGTGGCGCTCGGCCGGATCGGCGGGCACGTCGCCCCATCTCTTTCCGTCGCGCAAAAGCGTCTTCGCGTAAGCGGACTTCGGATTGTAATGCGAGGAGAGGGGATTGACCGTGTCGATCGTCTGCGGGATTTCCCAACGCGTGTCGGGCGACATGACCGATTGCTGAAAAAGCGCCGTGCCTTCCCAGACAAAGCGCGGTCCCCAGGGCGTGTTGCTGTTGTTCAGCAAATCGATCTGGCCGGCGTTTCCCGTCGTGACCAGCGTCGGCCGTTGACCGATCGTGCCGTGGCAATCGATGCAATTGATCGTGGTCGCGTTGCGCGGCTCGCCGTAGAGCTGGCCGTTTCCGTGGACGTCCTTTTCGAAATGGCAGTCCGCGCATTGCATGCCATGCGCGAGATGCACATCCTTCAAGTGCACCGCCTTGGCGAATTTCTGCGGATCGTCGTGCGGGATTTTGTTGTCGCGCAGATCGAGCAAGTTGCCTTTGCGATCGTGCTTGAAGATGGCGCGGAAAACCCAGCCGTGCCCGTGATAATCGGCAAATTGCGTGTGCTTGAGCTTCGGATTTAGCTCGGAGACCTTATCGAGAAATTCCTTGTCGCCCCAAAGACCTCTCGCGGCGGCCGCCTCGGGATTGCTTTGCGTTTCGATCACGAGCTCATCGTCCGTGGGGTTTCGCTGCTCCTTCGGATACATCAGCTCGCCGTCCGTCTCCTGGTCCCACCAGATGTAACCGAGGTACGGATTCACGAAGAGATTGCCCTGATGCATGTGGCAGGTCATGCACTGGCTCGAAGGAATGGAGCGGGTGAATTGATGCGTGATCGGGTGGCCGCGCTCTTTTTTCGGAATGGTTTTGTCCGCGGTGAAAGTGAGCCCTTGATGCCCGTGCTTGCTCCACCAGCCGGAGTTGGTGGGCGAACGATCGTTCGCATAAACGACGTGGCAGGCTGAGCAGCCGCTCGACCGATAATCGCCTGGGTGATCGTTCGATCCGAGGAACCCCAACAGCGGGTCGTGCAGTCGTGTTTTTTGCAGGCCAAGGAAAACCGGGTCAGTCCGGTTTAGTGTTCCAAGCCCGCGCTCGGACAAACGGCGCAGCGGTTTGCCGCCCGGTTCTTCCGTGGTCGGAATTCCAAGCTGCAATTGTTTTTCGCCGCCCTTCTCGAAGATGCGCAGGATGTTGCCGGGATTGCTGAGATTGAAACGCGGGAGGGGATCGAGGAACGGGAGGATGCCGTGGAGCTTGGTGTCGTTAGGCGTGACCGGAGTGTAATTGAGCAGCCGGAGCGGCGCGCCGTCCGCGCCATAGGCCTGGCCGAAGCGATAATTTTTCAGGTAGAAACCGCTGTTGTTATAGAGGGCGGCGCCCCAGAGCATCGCGCCATGATTCATCATGCTGTGATCGACATTGCGGATGATCTCGTCGTGGCAAAGACCGCACGCCTGTTTCGCCACGCGCAGGTCGCCGGGGTTGATGAAGCGGATGAACTCCGGCGATTCGTGATTGAGCCAGACGTTTGAGTTCGGCGGGTTGGCCGACGTTTTCCAAAACTCCTTGTTCCGCGGCAAGACGTGCGCCTGCTCCTTCGTTAGGCCGCGGGAGGGGTTGCCGCCGTGGCAATCGGTGCAACCGAGCACGACGTGCGAAGCCTGATGCATCGGCTCGATCCCGTTGTGGCATTGATTGCAACCCGCGCTCTTTGCGTCCGCGGATGCCTGGGATTGATCGATCCAGTTCTGACGCGGGCGGGCTGATGGTTTCGTGAGCGAGAAATCAGGAGGAAGAGCGGTGGGAGGGCCGTAGCCGGAGGTGGTGTCGGGGGTTTGGGCGGGGAGAGGGAGCGCGGGGAGAAGGAGAAACAAGAGGAAGAAGAAACGTCCAACGTCCAACGTCCAACGTCCAACGTCCAACGACAGAGGCCATTGGGGCGCATTCATCCTTTGTTTTTTTCGGCGGTCCTGATACTGGCCGAGAAAATTTTGATCAATGCTTCGGTTTCGCCGAGGAGTGGATCGATCTTGGCAGGCGCAAGGAGCGGCACGCGGTGAACCAAACGGAGCCAGCGCCGCGCTTCACGAATTTCTTTCAAACAAATGCCGAGCTTGTGAATAAAATCCCGGCGTGATTCCGCGCCCTGCAGCTCACCGTGGTTTGCCAGCGGCGATGTTCCGCATCGGAGAAGCTGATCTGCTACGTGTCTGCCCGCTCGTGTTCCCGGCAATGCATCAACCAACCGAATAATTCTAACCGCGTATTCCAACAACCGCTCTTCGAGATCAAATCGTCTCTCGCTCGAAACCGACGCTCCCTTATCTCCTAGTTGGACGTTGGACGTTGGACGTTGAACGTTGGACGTTCCGCCTTTCAATCCCTCCCCGTAGTCCACGCCCGCCTCCTCCTTAACGCGTCCGTTCCTCTTCATCAGTAGGTCAGCGTCAGAGTAAAAATCCCGCTGTAGAGAAAATCATCCACCTTCCCCGCCGAAGGCCCGGGATAACCAAAGACCGGATTCGTGTTCGCCCGATAGATGTCCTTGTAACCCGCGCCCGGAACTAAAAATCCTGCGCCGGCGCTGATGATGATGTTATTCGTCAGGAGCGGCCGGTATTGAAAGCCCAGGCTGCAATCCAACCCGATCTCGTTGCTGGTGTGATTCGTCATTAGCACCTGCCGGATAGATTCCGTTTCGGCCATCCAAATGTAGTTCACGTTCAGGAACGCCTTCAGCTTCGGCGTGATGTCCGCGTCGTTCCCATATCCGATAATGACCGTCCCCGGATTCACGAAGTTCGATTGGCCTTCGCTCTTGCTCGTGCGCAGGTCGATCACCAGGCTGTCGCGCTGCTTAAAATTCACCGAAGTGCCGCCAAGGTTGAATCCCTGGTGCACATAAAAGCTGAATGGCCCGCCGATAAAAAACGGCCGGTCGAAAATCGTATCGAACCCGGTGCCGTGTGAGTTTCGAGGATTCGGATCGCCACTGGCGTAGAAGCCGGAAAGTTTGAAGCGCAGCCAGTCTTTATCCAGCGAAAGCTCCAGCGCCGCCATCTGCGCGTTGATATCGACGCGCTGTTGCGCGATGCCGTTGAACCCATCTTCGCCGAAGGCCTGGTAAAGCGCGTGCGTGATATTCAGCCGGCCGATGTGGCCATCGCCGGTCCAGCCGAGGTAATAGGCCTGGACGTAATGATCGCGCACAGAGCCGATCGGCGCCGGGCGGGTGATGAAATCGTTCTTGTCGAAATGGCGGGTCGCTTCATCGAAGTTCGCGTGGAAACTCAACTGGGCGGTGTAGCCTTTCGCGAAAAAATCCTGCCGGAAAACGTTCGCGACGAAGACGCGCTGATCGCGCGCATCAAATTCGTTCAGGTCGGAATAGGTGTCCTTCTCGCGCATGTCGAAGGCGATCAGGTTGTATTGCCAGAGGTTGTTGTCGTAGTTGCCGAAGACGCGGATGCCGAGATTCGAGTCGTTGAAGATGAAGCCGCGAAAATCGCTCACGAAAGGCTGGATGCCGAAGCGCGAGGAAATGAAATCGTAATTGTTCGTCAGGTCGCGAAGGTGAAGTTCAAAGAACCCTTCCTGAAGCGCGTACCAGTCCTTCTCGCGCGTGGTGTAGCGCGTGTGGGCCAGATCGTTTGGCAGCCGGGTTAATCCCGGACCGAGCCCGGAAGTCGGATCGCCCGGATTCGGAAAGGTGAGGACAGGCGGCGGCCCGCCAAATCCCGGCCCGCGCGGATCGGGATCGAGAGCGTTGTTCTCTTTTACCGTGATGTAGTTGTAGTTCGCCACCGCGAGGAGTCGCAGCGCCCAGACGACCGGCTTGAATGCGGTCTCGCCTTTGAACAGATCGATCCCGATCGAAAAATCATTCGAGAAAAAGAGCTGCTCGCTCCGGCCGAAGAACTCAGCGCTGTTCGGTCGCGCCGTGCTCACGCCGCTGGGGATCGGAAGCCGGCGCGCTTCGAACTGGAAGAAGTCGTTGAGCGTAAGGTTGAGAAAAATGTCCTGGCCGATGATCGGAGCGTCGCCCTTCAAGGTGCTTTGCAAATAGGGATGCCAAAGGCGGAGCGCGCCTGATTGATAAGGAGTTTCGCTGGATGGATCGGCATAGCGCTGCCAGCGGCCGAACCCGATGAACCACCGATTCGGCACCGGCTCCGAGCCGGGAAGAAGACCGACGCCGTTCTCAGAGTCGGGGTAGGTTTCGTAATCGAGCTTGCGCCGTTGCGGTTCCATCTCGCGCACGCCGCGACGCGGTAAGCCGAGAGAGCGCGGGATCCTCTCTTCTCCGTACTCCGGCGGTTGCGGGAGAATCGGCGGAAACAAATCCGGGGGCTCAATCGGCTCGGCCAGGTTGCCGCCGCCGGGATCGGGATTGAATTGGGAAGGCGGCAAGGGCGGTTCTTCGAGCGCCTGTTCCTGCGCGAAAAGGTAACGCCGGCCGAGATGGAAACGGGATTCGGCGCGGCGGCCATTAATATCCACCTGAGCTGTTTTGTTCCGGCCGCCGTTGAGTTCGACTAGAGGATTCTTGCTATCGTTGGTGAGCCCTGCCCGGCGGGCCTCGTTCCGAGAACCGTTTAGCTCGACCAGCGCGTCTTTGCTGTCGCTGGTGAGGTCGGTCCGGTCAGACTTGATCCGACTGCCATTGATTTCGACCAGCGCATCCTTGCTCTCACTCGTGAGCTTGACCCTGCTCGCCGTGGCGCGGTCCCCGATTATTTCTACGCGCGCTCCCTGATCGCGCTCGGAGAGATTGTCGTCGCTGCCTATCGCGGTAATGCCGTTCGCGAAGGCCAGGCCCGCGCATGCAAAAAGCAATCGGCGGACTCGCGCGCTGGCCAGTGGGCGAGACGAGGGCATAGGGGTGCGAAGAATGCCGGAAAGCGTTCCCCCTTGGCAAGCTTAAGGCCGGGGCGGGAAAAGTGGGGTTGCTCGAATGGCAGCCATCCTTTTCCGCTCCGGATCTGGATCCTAGTGCTGACGATCAGCGGCTGATGAGCGTGCCGGGCGGGAGTGCGATAGCGTCTCCTTTCATTAACACCTTGCTTTAGCCAGGTGCTTTGCGATCGACCGCGCGGCGAAACCGTTTAAACGGTTTCATTTTTAGAGCAGCCGTAACACCCGGCTAAAGCCGGGTGTTAAGGAGAACCAGCACTCCGCATGTTAGACCTGCTTCATATAGGGCAAAGCCGGGATCAAAGTATGATCAGGATCAGGAGCGGGATTGGCCGAGGTCGCTCGCCAGAGAGGAACTCGTCCCAAGCCCTTATCCGCCCCGGGGATTTTCATAGCCGAAGGCACGCTCTTTTAGTATGAAAGCTCCCCGTGCAATTCCGCCTTCTGATGCTCACCGCCGCGGGTCTGGCGCTTTGGTCTGGCCCGGCCCAGGCACAGCTTACTGCTCTCGACGTCCAGACCATCATCAATCAGGCGGTCACTCGCGCCGTGCAGATTTCGCCGAATAGCGTCATCGCCGTGACTGATCGTGAGGGCGACGTGCTGGCCGTCTGGAGTGTCAGCGGCGTCCCGCCCACCGCCTTGGAAATCTCCAGCTGCGTTTCAAAAGCTGGGACAGCGTCCTTTCTCAGCAGCAACCAAAACGCTTTCACCTCGCGCACGGCCGGCTTCATTATTCAGCAACATTTCCCGCCCGGCGTGCGCAACACCGCGCCGGGACCGCTGGTGGGCGTCGGCCTTTCCAATTTGTTTTTTTCCGACATCAACAAATTCCGTGCGCCCCTCAGCGTGATCAGTTTCGGCCCTACGCCGGGCAACACCATCGTGCCCGTCTTCGGGACATCGCTGGATGGTTCGCCGGGCGGGGTGCCCCTTTACCAGAACGGAAAGCTGGTCGGCGGCATCGGCGTGACCGGCGATGGCGTGCCTGGTCCGGTCGTGTTCCGTTCGCAAAATCCGTTCACCTTCATTCCGGGTTACGACCAGGACGAAGACATTGCGCTCGCGGGACAATTCGGTTTTCGGCCCGACCTCTCGATCCAGGCCGACAACGTCTACATCAATGGCATTGCGCTCCCGTACGTTTTGTCTCCCGCGCCGGCGCTCGGCGGAATCGTTTTCCAGGGAGCTCCCGCCGCAGGTTTTCTAGTCCGGGGTGAGCCAACGCCTTTCGCTTATCCGATCGCAACGTTCGGCGGCGTCCAGGGCGAAATTCGCCAGCCGATTACGAGCGACCCTATTTCCACTCCGATCAACGGCCGGCTGCGTCTCAACGCGACCGAGGTCGCAAGTATCATCGACTTCGCCGCGGCCCGCGCCCGCACGACGCGCGCCGGCATCCGGCTGCCGATCGGAGTGCCGATGCAGGCTTTCATCACGGTAGTAAATAATCCGGACAATCCGAACATAAATCCGACGGTGCTCGGCGCGTTTCGCACCGGCGAGGCCACACTTTTCAGTTGGGATGTTGCCGTCCAGAAAGGGCGCACCGCGGTTGGCTTCTCGAATAATTTCCTGGCGCTCTCCACCCGCACTGTGGGTTTCCTCGCCCAGACGAAATATCCGCCCGGTCTCGATGTCCGTGATCCGGGTCCCTATTTTGGATTGCAAGAGCAGTTCTCCGGTTTCAATCGCGCTGCGCTTCCCAACTTCGTCCTCGATTCCTCCGGGATGGACGCACGCTTCCCCAACGGCATCACCATTTTCCCCGGCGGCTTTCCCCTTTATCGCAATGGCCAACTCATCGGCGCGGTCGGCATCAGTGGCGACGGTGTGGACCAGGACGACATTGTCGGCGCTTCTGGCACGCACGACTTCCTCGCGCCTCTTTCGATTCGGGCCGATCAATTCGCGTATCTCGGCGCCCGATTGCCTTACGCCAAATTTCCGCGCGATCCCGATGGCACCGATGGCAGCTTCGAAAATCCACCGTTCACGGTTGCAGCCGAAAAGCTCGCGAACATTTCCACGCGAATAAGCGCGGGGATCGGCGACAACCAGCTCATCGGCGGCTTCATCATCACGGGGACCGAGCCGAAGAAGGTTGTCATTCGCGCGATCGGACCTTCCCTCGCTCAATTCGGAATCGATTCCGCGTTGGCCGATCCCACCCTGGAGTTGCATGACCCGGCCGGCGCGGTCATCGCGGTGAACGACAACTGGGGTGATTCTCAACGAGCGGAAATCGAAGCGACCGGCCTTGCGCCGGTAAACGAGCTCGAACCGGCCATCGTGCGCACGCTGGCCCCGGGCGCTTATACCGCGATCGCGAGTGGGAACGGCGGCGCGGTCGGCACCGCGGTCGTTGAAGTTTACGATTTGAGCCCGCAGTCGAAGTCAACTCTTGCCAACATCAGCACGCGTGGAGCGGTGGGCGCGCAGAGCGAAGTCATGATCGGCGGTTTCATCATCGCTGGAGAAACTGGGAGCACGAGAGTGTTGGTCCGATCGGTCGCGCCATCGCTGGCCGCGCTCGGCATTAACAACGCCATGCCCGACCCCACCCTCGAGCTGCGCGACAGCGACGGCACGCTCATCGTCGAAAACGACAATTGGAAAGACGGACCGCAAGTCGAGATCGAGGAAACGACGCTCGCGCCCACCAACGACCTCGAATCCGCCATCGTCACGACGCTGCCTTCCGGCGCCTACACCGCACTGATCCACGAAAGAAACGGCGAGAGTGGTGTTGGCCTCTTCGAGGTCTACAACCTGCAAGACCCCTGACCGCGCGTAAGGTCGCGGCGGTCGGCGCCGTCTTTGTCGCTTCGCTGCGGTGCGTTCGCAAACGCGGCCTAACGAGTGTTAGGGTGCACGCGCGCGGAGGTAGTCGCGTAACGGCTGCCCCGCGATGTAAAGTTCCTCGATTCCCGCATCGCCCGCGATGACGCGCACGGTCGCGTAGGCATCAATCTTTTCGCGCCGGCTGTGGTCGGCGTATGCCTTTTCGGCGGCAGGCGCGTTGGCTTCGGTGACCCAAAGCCGGTCGAATGAGAATCTCAAATGCGCCTTTCCCTCATAGTAACCGAAGCTCTCCGCCCGGACTACGTCGTCGCCCTCAGTGGGTGTCTCGACGACTTGATCGACCACGGCAAAGCCATCGGCGTCTTCCTTTAGTTTGGCGTAAACTGGGTCCCGATAAGAAATGGGTTTGGCGCTGGGAAATTCCTCCGCCTCGAAACGCAGGGAAAGATACCGGCCGCGCATCGCATCGACCGGATCAACCGGCGCGGTGCGGAATTTCCAGAGCCGGCCTTCGCGCAAAGTGTGCTGCCGTTTCCAGATCATCGAGGCCGGAATGCCAATCTGGGCCAGCGCCACCAGAAGGAAGATAACGAGGCGCAACTTGTTCATACAGCAGTGCGTTTCTTGAAGAGCAAGAGATTGGTGAGGAGAAAGCCCACGCCGATAACGATGAACCCGATGGCGCGCGTGACGAAGGAGAGGTCGCTATCGAAGAAGCGTGCAAGGGCGAGGGCGGCAATGATGAGCAAACCGAAGTTTGTGCGGGCGGTGCTGTTGGCGCGCAGGCCGCGCGCGATCAATTCCACGCCAAGACCGAGCGCATAGACATCGAGCAGAATGGCAGCCCATAGGTCGCAATCCGTGTGCGACCCGGTCGGACGTGGGCAACTACCCGCCAGGAACCAGCCCAAGGCTGCGACAACTGGAAACGCCGCCGCCAACAAACTGAATTGCACCCTGCGCCGCACGAACGACCAGACGGCCAGCGCGATCGCTACGATCGGAAAGCTCAATTGAATCGCAGCACTCATTGCGTGCGGAAAATCGGCCGGCCACACCAGAGAGCCTTGATGACGCCAGGCTTCTTCAAAGGTCAGGACGATGGTCATCACCCCAATGGCGACTCCGGCGAGCAAAGCAAGGAGATGCAGCCGCCCGGAATTCGCGGCTGGAAAAAACTCGATCCCGCAAATGTAAACGGCGGCGAAAAATCCGGCAAAGGCCAGGATGCCGATGTTTGCCCTGGCGAAATCTCCGGTGTAGCCGAGCCCGATTGCGGCGACGGCCGCGAACACGATCGCGAGTCCAGCGGTTTCCCCGCTCCCGCGATCTCGTCGATAAAGCGCCGCGAAATAGGGGACGACGAGAAGCAGGAGGAGCCAGAAGTAGATTGGATCGAACCCGCCCGCTTTATCCCGCGCCATCAGCCAGACCCAGGTCCCGATCAGGTAAGTGATCGCGCCGAGCGTAGTGCGCATGAGGTAAACCAGCGGGATGCTGAGAAGCATCCAGACGAGAACGAAATTCGCGAGCGATCCGTGAATTTGATACGTCTGACTGACGAGCGAGATAGCGGTCCCGACGGCCGCGACATCGAAAATCGCCGCGCTTTCGCGCCATGCTTTTGATTCGCCCCGCTGCATCAGGACGAAAACGGATAACATCTGCGCAGCGATCAGGGGCAGGAAGGCGATAACGGAACGAACCGGCCGGCTGAAATCGTCCCAGTTATGGGCGATGAGAAGAACGATCCCCGCTGCGACCAGAATCGAGCCGATGGTCGCCAGCAAAATGAAACCGACCTTGTGCGAACCACTTGTTTTCCCCTCATAGTACCGCTCAATCGCCTGCGCGTTTTCGGCGGAAATTGTCCCGCTGGCGACGAGCGCCGGAAGTTCCGCGCGGAGCCAGCGCACGCCGCGTTGATTCGGGGAGCCCATGCCCGGATTGAACCAGAACCCGAGTCGAAGCGAAGAAAAATCGCGCGGTAGCTACAATAGCCGCGGCTCGGCTCACGCTTGCTTCCTCCTTACGCGGCACCGCATTATGGGGATCATGCATGCACCGAAGAATTCATTAAGACGCATCCTGATCGTCCTGTCTGGGTTAGCGGCGATGGCGACCGCGTCGGTTTTTGTCCGAACAGGAAACGCCGTCACCCCCGCTCCTAAGACAACTGCCGCCGCCCCGAGACACATCGTGCTTCCGGGCCGAACGGACACATTGCCCTATAGCGATGGAGTGCTCGCCGGCGATACGCTCTATCTGGCGGGGCGGATCGGCATCGATCCTCAAACCGGCAAGCCTCCGGAGGACGTCGAGAAAGAAATTCGCCTCCTGCTCGACGGAATGAAAACTACTCTCGCCGCGGCCAGCATGACGATGGACGACCTCGTCTCCGTCCAGGTTTTCTGTCCGGATCTCTCGTTGTACGAAAAGTTCAACGAGATTTATCGCACGTACTTCAGCAAGAATTTTCCAGCCCGCGCCTTCATCGGCTCCGGAGCGCTCCTCCGTGGCGGACGCTTCGAAGCGCAGGGGATCGCTGTTCGGCCTTAGCTCAGTTAGGTATGGTCGGCTCCGCGATTCTGAGCGTGGGCGACCTCCTCCAAGAGCTGGCGGGAACCACGGAAGCGTCCGCCAAACCGATCGGAGTGCTCCTTCTGGAGGGCAGGAGCAAAGTTATCCCGGTAACGGTGATACACCTCGACCGATCGGCAATGATACTGGATGACGTAGATCGGATCGTTGCCCTCGGAGCCAAGAACTTTGTAGATGCGACACTCAGAGAAGCACCCCGTTCGCAGCACGTCGGGAACATGGATTCTGTTCATCCAGTCAAACCATTCGGACTCGACACTGGCCTGAACGGCAATCGTGACGCTGTATATCATCATAAGCTCCAATCTATCCAGAATTCGGCCTGATAATTGTGCCGTAAATGCCTCTAGCCTTCGAGAGCGGTTACGCGCGGTTGCGGCGTTAACTAACCCTTCTACAATCTTGTGCGCGTGTGTGAACGCAGACGCGTTCAAACATGCCCGACGAAGACCCGCACGCGCCACAGCCCTACGAGGCGGCGCGTTCGAATCGTCCGACCACCGCGGAAGGCACGCTTCTTCAGAGACCCGGAAAACACGATCCCTACGCGGCCTTTCGTTTTCCGGCCTTCAGATTCTACACGTCGGGAAATCTGATTTCTGTCGTCGGACGGCTCATGTTCGTGGTGGCAGTGGAATGGGAGATCTATGCGCGGACGCATTCCGCAACGGCGCTGGGATTAGTCGGGCTGGTGATCGCGCTGCCGGTGGTGCTTCTTTCGTTGTTCGCCGGCCACATCGCGGACCGCTTCCCGCGAAAACGGATAGTGCTCGTGACCCAGGCGTTGAGTGCGATCTGCTCACTTGCTCTGGCCTACGTTTCGTGGCAGCACCTCGCGATTCCGGAGTGGGCATTCTTGCGTCGGGGAAATCAGTTTCTCTCCGGGATCGCTGAGATCTTCGAGCGGCACACCTATTTCCATTTCGATGATCTTTCCATTCCGCTAATTTATTTGATCCTGCTCGTCTCCGCGACGGGGCGCACCTTTGGTTGGGCGGCGCGAAGTTCATTTTTTCCACAGCTGGTGCCACGCGATGCATTTGCGAACGCGGTGACCTGGAATAGCAGCGTCTTTCAGATCGGGTCGGTGGTCGGGCCTGCTATCGGTGGATTGCTCATCGTTCGTGCCGGATTCCCTTTCATTTATGCACTGGATGCGGTCTGCGCGATGTCGTTTTTCCTGCTGGTCCTCCCTATCCGGAGCAGCGATCGCGGGACCAGCTCCGAGCGGAACGCGTGGCGCAGCTTGAAGGAAGGCATTCGGTTTATGCTAAGCAAGCAGGTGATTCTGGCCACGATCACGCTCGATATGTTTGCCGTCCTGCTCGGGGGCGCGACGGCGCTCCTGCCGATTTTCGCCGATCAAATCCTGCACTGCGGCCCGATCGGGCTTGGCTGGATGCGCGCGGCGCCGGGGATCGGCGCCTTTATCATGGCGCTACTGATTGCCTATCTGCCGCCGATGAAGCACGCGGGAAAAACGCTGCTCTGGTGCGTGACCGGTTTCGGCGCCGCGACGATTGTCTTCGGCTTGTCCCACTGGCTCTGGCTTTCGCTCGCCATGCTTTTTATTACGGGCGTGTTCGACAGCGTGAGCGTGGTCGTGCGCCACACGTTGCTGCAATTGCTCACGCCCGATACGATGCGCGGGCGGATCTCCGCGGTGAACAACATCTTTATCGGCACGTCGAACGAGCTCGGCGCGCTCGAATCGGGGTTGACCGCCGCGCTGTTTGGTCCGGTGATTTCCGTGGTGGCTGGCGGAGTCGGAACGATTCTGGTCGTGCTGGGAGTATCGTGGTTTTGGCCGCAGACGCGGAAGATCGGCGCGCTCGACAAAAATCTCCGGTAGGAAGTCAAGGAGCGGCGGTTTGAAACCGCCGTTTGTTAGGTGGGCGGTTTCAAACCGCCCCTCCTTGGATTCGGATTTGGCGTTTCGCCGAAACGCCCTACAAATAAGAGAACAGAAATGTCCGACCGATCATGAAAATTGCCGCGGCCCAGATCGTTTGTTCGCTTGGCGATATCGACGCGAACGTGCGCAAGATACGCGACTTTTGCGTGCGAGCCAGGGAAGGCGGCGCTGAGTTGATCGTCTTTCCCGAGATGGCTGATACGGGCTATGCGATGCCGGTCATTCAAGCTTGCGCACGCCCATGGAGTGAGGGAGCCGTCCCCGAACTGCAACAGATCGCAAAGGATGTATCCGTTGCGATCATCGCCGGAGTTTCGGAACGCGAGGGCGCCTGCATTTACAACTCGCAAGTTTTTATCGATGCCAATGGAGGAATCGCAGGGAGCTATCGCAAGACTCACCTTTTCACGGGGGTTCCGATCGGGGAGGACAAGTGCTTTACGTCCGGGAATCAGTTGAAGAGTTTTCCGTTCGGCGGGTTCCGTCTTGGTTTGAGCATCTGCTACGACCTTCGGTTTCCTGAAGTCTACCGGACGCTTGCGATCGACCAGGCGGCCAACGTTTTCATCCTCTCCTCGGCCTGGCCATTTCCACGGGTGGAGCATTTCCGGGTTCTCGTGGTGGCGCGCGCTATTGAGAATCAAAGCTACATGGTCGTCTCGAACCGTGTCGGGACGGACGATGGGGTAACGTGTTGCGGGTCCTCCTCGATCATCGATCCTTATGGTGTGATCGTCGCGTCAGCGTCGACGGATCGCGAAGAGCTCGTGCACGCCGAGATTTCGCAAGAGACGATTACCTCCGTGCGAAATCGAATGGCGGTCTTCGCCCAGCGCCGACCGGACGTTTACGGAAAGCGGCGCGCTTGATTGGGCTAATGTAGAGGCGCTTGTGCCAAGAGCCTGTATTGTTGGTTAGGCGCTTGGCACAAGCGCCTCTACATCGAGCTTTCTAAAACGCTGCGTGCAGCGCGAGCATCCCATAGGGCACGCTGCCATCCTGGTGATAGCGGACCTGTGTGCGATGGAAGTCGAATTCTCGAAAGGGAATGAATCCTCCCTCAAGTGAAAATTTGATCGCCGACGATAGTTTCCAGTCCAAACCTGCACCGGCCCGCAATTCGTTATAAGTAATCGCGGCGTGATTGAGGGAGGGGTCTCCGCGCAAGGTGCCGAACTGTTTATCTACCCGATAGCTGGTCGACCGGAGATCGGCGCCCGCGTAGAGCATGAGGCTGCTGCAGGGTTCATATTCCAGGCGCGGTGTGGGCACGACCGCGTTGAGGGTCCACTGCGGCGCAAATTTCCAACGAATACCGCCACCGGGCAGAACGGGATATTGGCGCAAGGCATCGATTCCGACCCCAAAGACCACCTGAAAGCTTGCATTGAAAATGTAAGTGCCGCCGATCACCGCCGGCACGTTGAAGGTGTCCTGCCCAAAATCATCAAAATCGGTTCCGTAAAATCCGGGCTGCAGCTCGAGGCGGATGAGGAATGAATCGGACAGCTCCGTGTCGAGGCCGATGATCATGCTGGTGGAGTGGAGGTCGTCCGGGATGGCCGCGTTCCCGCCGAAGCCGAAGGAATAGTGTTCCATCTGCACACCTAAACGCAGAATTCCTATCTTCGTGCGCGGTGTCAGGATGAAGTGGACGCGCGCCTGGCCGCCGTCGAAATCGTTGATCTTCAAGTTGCCCTTTTCGCCTCGCTGCACACTGCCGTCCCCGAAGTAGGCCGCCTCGGCTTCAAAATCGAACGAGAAAGAGGATTCCGATTCGACCAGCGCCACATTCTTGGACGAGGTCGAATTGGTTTCTACTTCAACTGCGAACGATCTGACGGCTGCAAGAGCCAGGCAAAGGGCGACAAATCGGATGGGTCTTTTCATGGGAGCGAAATGGGAAAGTCCGCCTACAGTGCTAGCGTCCGCCCCCGGTGTCACGTCGAAAAGCGGTGATGGCCTTGGAAATATCGCGCATCATTGAGGACTCGGAGGCCACCCGTTCGATCCCGTGGAGCCCCGTAATCGCCGCAGAGGAGATGAAATCGCCTCGCCAAACCAAAGTAGACGGCTTGCCGCCGGCATCGACCGGCCACATTTGATAGAGCGTCAGGCCGACATAATAACCGCCGCTCGCATAGTAGAGGGTATCCGCCGCTTGAAAGGTTCCGTTCGGACCGGGACGACGATACGAAGCGCCCAGGGTCAACACGCCTTGTTCGTCCGCCGTGAGCAGCTCCCAAAAAAGTTCAGGGCCGCCGCGTCCATTTCCCGAGCTATCAATCAACCCCGAGAACTGTTTGCGAATCTTGTCCTGCTGCTGCATCAACCCGTTGAATTCCGCAGAAGGCCGAACCGATCGTCCCGTGTGATCGTAGGGTGGCTGCGCTCCGGTTCCGCCGGAAGAGAAGGCCCGCGCCCGACCGCTGAGCACGCCCGCCCAAAAACTGGCGACCGGCGCCGGCATCGCGCCGCCGGCACTTCCGATCGGCAGCTTCTTTGCTTCTTCCTTGCTGATTTGCAGATCGGTCGAACCTTTTTGCGTCGCGCTGACGAGGGACTGGACGGCCGCATTATTAGGAGCACTCGACAGCCGGGAAAAATTTGCCGGGCCCGCCGCCGATGGGAGGTCGGAGTGAAGCAGGACCTTCAACTCCGAATGGCGGGCCGGATTCCACTGGCGCAGTGCATCTGCCACGCGCGACGGAGGCCCCGCGACCACGAAGCAACTTTGCGCGGAGATGTAGCTTCCATTCATAGGCGTGCCATGGGCGACGCTTGGATCTTTCGCCAGCGCGGCGAGATCGACTTTGTCGAAGACGGAAAAGCTCGCGAGTTCCGAAGCGGCATCGGCGAACGCGTTCGAAGCAGCCAGAGCCAGGAGGCAGATGAGGGAAAATATTTTCACGAACTGTGAGACGGGATTTGGCCGGATTGCTTCAGTTGTTCTCTTTTCCATTTTGAAGATGTCACATCTATTCCCATAGTGGAGCGGTTGCAAACCGTGTAGAGGCGCTTGCAGGGAGGGCGAGGCTCCGGCCGAGCCGGTGCTTATATCGGCCATACTTCGGCTCGGCGGGAGCCTCGCCCTCCCCGCAGCCGCCTCTATATCGCTTCCATCCTTCATGACAGAACCGGCCATCTTTCTCGACCGCCTCGGCAAATCGTACGGCGACATCCGTGCGGTGGAGGATCTCTCGCTCTCGATTGCACCGGGAACAATCTTCGGATTTCTGGGAGCGAACGGCGCGGGAAAAACCACCACGATCCGAATGCTGTGCGGCTTGGTCCGGCCCACCAGCGGAAGGGCGGCGATCACGGGCGCCGACGTTTGGCGTCAGCGCCATATTGTCCGGTCGAATTTTGGCTACGTCGCGCAGCGTTTCAGCCTGTACCGTGATCTCACCGTCGAGGAAAATATCCGCTTTTTCGGCGGCGCTTGCCGCGTTCCACGCAGCGCGTTACCGGAACGGATCGCCCGGTTGCTCGAACTGACCGATCTGAAAACGAAACGCCATGCGCCTGCCGGCAGTCTCTCCGGCGGCATGAGGCAACTGCTCGCGCTGGCCTGCGCGTTGGTGCACGACCCGCCTTTGCTTTTTCTGGACGAACCGACTTCCGGCCTCGACCCCGTTCACCGTCAGCAAATGTGGAACCTCCTTTACGATCTGAGCCACCGCGGCATTACGATTTTCGTCACGACCCACTACATGGACGAAGCGGAACGCTGCACGGAAGTGGGCTTCATCGAGCGCGGCCGGTTGCTGGCGAAGGCTCCGCCGCGCGCATTGAAAGCGAGCTTCCACGCGAAGCTTCTCGAGATCGAGGTCGAGCCCGTCATGGAAGCGCTCGTTCGCCTGCGGGAGTTCCCTGGAATTCTCGGCGTCTCTTTGCGCAGCGGCAGCCTTCGCCTTTATGCCGCCGATCCGGAAAAGCTCGTGACCGAATGGAACCAGCAATGGCCCTTTCCTGAGTTGCGCTGGCTCGGCCACCGTTGGGTGGAACCAGACATGGAAGATGTCTTCACTGCCTACTCGCAGGGATACGATGCCGTCTTGCGACCGGCCCAATCATGAAGCGAGGTTCTTTCAGCGCCATCGCGAGCGTGGCTTACAAAGAGTTTCTGCACATCTATCGGGACCGGCGTGTCCTGATCCTGCTCCTGATTCTGCCGCCCGTTTTTACCCTTGTCTTCGGCCACGCGTTTGAAGCCGGTGAAATGACCAACGTGCCCGCGATGCTGATCAATCGCGACGGCACTCCGCGCGCGCAACCTTTCGTCGATTTGCTCTTGAAGAACAAAACCTTCGGCTGGCGCGTTGAGCCGCCTACGGTGACCGGCGAAGAGGATTTGCTAGGTCATGGGGTGCAGGCGGCGCTCATTATTCCGGCCGGTTGGAGCGAGAGCCTGGCCAATAACGATCCCGTGCCGCTCCGCCTTTATCTCGACGGCAGCGACACGAACACGGCGGACCTGCTGCAAGGAAGTCTTCAGAAAACATTGGGCGATTTTCAGCAGGAAGCGCTGGTCAAGCTGATCGACACGCTCCCGGAAGATGTGATCGACCTGTCGAAGAAATTGCCGGTGCAAGTGCGGAAGCAATTCGTCTCCATGATGGAGCCATGGAAGGCGGAAGGGAAAATCCTCTACAACCCGAAGACGCGTTTCATCGACTACGTTCTTCCGGGAGTGATCGGGCTGATCTTGCAGCTCATCACCGTCACGCTCATGGCTTGCACGCTGGCACGCGAACGGGAGGCTGGCACTCTTTATCAATTGATGGTCACTTCGCTGCGACGCCGCGAAATTGTGCTGGGAAAAATCATTCCGTACCTGGTCATTTCGATCGTGCTCATTATCGGAATCATTTTACTGACCGGCTGGCATTTCCAGGTGCAGTTCTACGATCCGGGCGCGCTCGCCCTCATTTGTTTTTTGTTTCTGCTCTGTTCGCTCGGGATGGGATTGCTCATCTCGGCCGTATCGCGCACGCAGACGCAGGCGATCCAGTTCTCGGTATTTTTTCTGCTGCCGGTCTTTGTTCTCTCCGGCGCTTTTGCGCCTCTGAGTCAACTACCGCAGGCCATTCGCTACATCTCGGAGCTATTCCCGCTGACCCATTTTTGTCGGGCGTTTCGCCTGGTGAACCTATATCGCGCCACGCCGCAATTCTACGTGGAAGATCTCATCATGCTCTCACTGGGCGTGGTAATTACTTTCGTCGGCGCGGGAGTTCTCCTGAAACGAATCGAACAGTAGCCCGGTCGCTAGAACTTCGCTTTGACCTCGAGGCGCAGATACGGCGCCCCGTCCGTTTTGTAGGTCATATCGGCGCGATGGAAATCGAACCGGCGCTGGATGGAATAGCCCCCGCCGAGATCGATGGTGATCGCATCGTTCGGCGAATAGATGAAACCGCCTCCCACCCGATAGTCTGTGTAATCGACCTGCGCACCGTTCAGCTTCTGCGGCACGATGGTGTCGTCCCGGTCCGTGCGAAAAGAGCCACCGGTCAGTTGGCCGCCGAACCAAAAGTCCCATTTGTTGCCCGGCGAATAAATAATCCGCGGCTCGGGCAGGATGGCTAGAAACTTCCACTGCTCGTTCGGCATCCAGATCAAACCCGCCAGCGGTATGACCGGATATTGTCCCCGAAGAAACGAAGCGTTAGCACCGGCGAAAAAATAAAGCCTGTCCTGCTGGAGGACAAAAATTCTTCCCAGAGTAATCGGCGCGTCAAAGGAAGCGCTGTCGAAATCGTTCTCGGTGTAAAACCCCGGTTTCACCTGGATGAAAGCGCCAATGTCGTTGTTGTGCATGTATTCGATCCCGATATTGCCGGCCACAGCCTGCAAATGATCGGGAACCGGGGCGCCGGTGGACCCGAAATCAAAGCGATCATAGGAAATTCCGAGATGGAGATAAAGGTGCCCGCTGAGGAGAAAACGATGTCCGTACGAAAAGGAGTTCGATATGGCGTATTGCTCGCCGAAACTACCACCGCGGTGGAGATCGCTTTCAAAAACGTAACTCGACTCCATCTCAAAGAGATCGCGTGAAACCTCTTCAGATTTCTCGTCGCCGACAGATTCAACAGCCTCCTTGATCGTGGCAGCCCATGACTTTGAAAAGACGAACAAAAGCAGAACGAGAAAAAGCCAGCGCCCGGTGTTTTTCATTCGGCGGGGACAATAGCTCATTCGGACGTGAGAACAAACCGGATGCACGGGGACGGCGCGAAATTTTGGAGGAGTGCAAGCTTCCAGCTTGCATCCGGTTGGTCGCAAGCTGGAAGCTTGCGCTACTTTGAAGGCGCCTGAAAAACACCTTGCCGGCACCGATCCGCGCTTCGCCGCGCTCATCGCGCGAGCCAGGCCTTTCGATCTCGTGACCTCACCGCTCGTTAGGCCATTCGATTCGCTGGCGGAATCGATCGCCTATCAGCAACTGAGCGGCAAAGCGGCGGCGACGATTTTCGGCCGGGTCCGGGCGCTTTATCCCAAGCGGAAATGGCTCGATCCCAAACTGGTGCTCGCCACTTCGGATGAAGCCTTGCGCGCCTGCGGGCTTTCGCGCAGCAAGACGGCAGCGATCAAAGATCTGGCCGCCAAGACGCTCGACAGGACCGTTCCTTCGGGCCGCGCGCTTGCTCGCATGAGCGACGAAGAAATCATCGAGCGCCTGACCAAAGTGCGCGGCATCGGCCGTTGGACGGTGGAAATGTTGCTTCTCTTCGAGCTGGGACGGCTCGATGTCTGGCCCGTGGCGGATTACGGCGTGCAGAAAGGGTTCGCGAAAACCTTCGGCCGCAAAAAATTGCCGACGCAAAAGCAGTTCCTCAAGATCGGGGAGAAATGGCGGCCTTATCGTTCCGTCGCGGCCTGGTATTTCTGGCGCGCGCTCGATCGACCGGAAGCTGCGAGCCGGTTCGACTAGCCGCTGCCGGCAAAGAAATTCAGATGCGTTTTCTCTGGCGTCGCGTTCCGGCCAATAAATTCGATCACGAATTGGCTTGGCTCGGGGTTTCGTTAGGCACCATCGCAGGCGGTGCTATTTGGATCGCGCTGGGTTTGCCCTGGCCGCGATGTCTTTTCCGAACGCTGACCGGATTGCCCTGCATGAGTTGCGGGCTCACGCGCTGCGCGATCTCGCTCTTCCACGGAAATCTTTCGACCGCGTGGCAGTGGAACCCGCTGGCGTTCGTCGCCTTTTGCGCGCTGATCGTATTCGATCTCTACGCCGTGATAGTCATCGTCGGCCGGAGGGCGCGGCTACGCATCGTCGAGTGGACGGCACGCGAGAAAACCGTCGCGCGAATAGTGATCATAAGCTTCGTGGCGGCGAACTGGATTTATCTGCTGGCGCACGCTGACCGGTTTTAGCGCTTTTATGTGGTGCGCGAAAAGGCTTGTCATCCCGAGCCGCGCAGACGGCGAGGGACCTCGCACCTGCAATGTGAGTTAGCTTGCGCCCTTACATCGTCGAAAGCATGAGCGATGTGGATTTCGCGCAAGCGTGCGGGTTAGCCTGTGCGAGGTCCCTCGCCGTCTGCGCGGCTCGGGAGGTCAAGCAAGTTTCAACGCCTCATCTGGGAATCGCTGTCGGTTGCACCGGCCCGCGCCCGACATCTTCTTCCGGCGCGCCGCGATGACTGGCAATGAAGGCGGAGGGATCGATCCACCCGCGCGTATCCTCACGGTAACCCGGTCCCACGAACGGCGTGGTGAATTCGCGCATCTCGAAATGCAGATGCGCCCAATACCTCCCATCCGCCGTTCCGATCGTAGCGATCTGTTCGCCGCGACGCACCTTTTGTTTTGCCTCCACCAGGATTTCTTCGACGTGCGCGTAGTACGACTGCAAGTATTTTCGCACGCCGTTTTCGTCGTAGGCATGGAGCAGAATGATGATGTTGCCCCAGCCCGGTCCGCCTTCGCGCGCGAGCAGAACGCGGCCATCGGCTACCGCATAAACCGGATCGCCCAGGTCGCTGTTCTCGCCGCCGATGCCGTTCAGATCGTCGCCGAGGTGATGGTTCTGGGTAAACGGTTGCGCATTGTAAGCGAGCGCGCCGTTTTCGCTCCCGATCGGAAAATCGAACCGCGCCGCTGTGGGCAATGACGCCAGGAAAAGCGCCGGGACGATCTGAAAGGCCGGGTCGATCCGGTTGAGCCGGCGTAATTCCGGACCGAGCCGCAAAAAAAGCGCTGCCATGAGCGCGACTAGAAATACACCGATGAGCAGCAGCGCCGTCCAGCCCAGCGATGATCTTCCCTTGCTCGCCGTTGTCTTCATCTTTACGCTCGCGCGATGCGAATCTTAGTTACGGGCGGTGCAGGGTTCATCGGTTCGCATCTGGTCGAGAAGTTGCTCTCAACCGGCCACGAAGTGTCGATTCTCGACGATTTCAATGACTTTTACGATCCGCAAATCAAGCGTGCGAATATCCAAGCGGTGGCGTCTGATATCGGAATTCATCAGGTCGATTTGCGTGACAGCACGGCGATCAACTCACTCTTTCATCGAGAAAAATTCGACGCGATCGCGCACCTGGCCGCGAGGGCGGGGGTGCGGCCATCCATTCGCCAGCCGCAGCTTTATTACGACACAAACGTCGACGGAACCTTGCATCTGCTCGAAGCCGCCCGGCTAACCGGGATTGAGCGTTTCATCTTCGCCTCGAGCTCGTCGGTATACGGAAGTTCGAAAACAATCCCGTTCTCCGAGAGTTTGCATCTCACGCAAACGATCAGCCCGTACGCGGCCACCAAGATCGCCGGCGAGTTCCTCTGCTCGACCTATTCGCATCTCTACGGGATGCGGGTAGTCGCGTTGCGTTTCTTCACCGTTTACGGCGCACGGCAAAGGCCGGACCTCGCCATTCATCAATTCACCAGGCGCATCCAGGCGGGCGAACCAATCGATCAGTACGGCGATGGAACGACGAGACGCGACTACACTTATATCGACGACACGATTCAGGGCGTGATGGCCGCATTGAAATACGATGGCCCGCTCTTCGATCTCTTCAATCTCGGCGAAAGCGAGACCATTCAGTTAAAGGATTTGATCGCAGCGATCGAGCAGGCGCTCGGCCGGAAAGCGAAGATCAACCTACTGCCCGAGCAACCCGGGGACATGCCCGTTACCTGCGCTGATATTTCGAAGGCGAGGAAGCTACTCGGGTTCAATCCGACAACCCCTCTGAGCGTGGGCTTGCCGAAGTTCGTCGATTGGTTTCTGAAAACGGAAGCGGGGAGGGGAAACGTCCAACGTCCAACGCTTCAATGAAGAAGAAGCACTGAACAATTCGTCCGCCTGCGCGTCGGCCATTTCTTTTTCTGGAGTTGAACGTTGGACGTTGGACGTTGAGCGTTGGACGTTGGACGTTGGACGTTTCTTTTCTGAAGCGGTTTCGACAGCGCTAGCGCTCAATTTGCCAAAACTGGAACCCCTCTCCATCACTCCTTTCCTCCCTCTCACTTGCATTCATCCCCGTCGCGCCCATAGTTATGCGCAGATGTCGGGAATCTCCTTCGATACTCCGGCCGTTCGCTTTTCACGACGACTCAGTTTTTACAGGATTCGGATGCGTTCGTTCGCATCGCTGCTGTTTCGTTGGCTGACTGGTGCGGACCGCCTCTACGTTCGAATCGATTCCCGGCGCTACGAGGCGGAGTTCCCAGCGGCAACGCAGACTGCTTACCAGCTACTTGTAAGGACCCTTGCGGGTTCGCGTTCCAGGGACTGTGCATCCAACGATGCGCTCCGCCCAAATAACAATTGGGTGAAACCTGAGGATCAAAATGACATCTCAATCATCGGGGAGAAATGGCCGGCGTTCGCGCGGCGGCTCCCGCAGAAGGGGCGACAACAATCGCCCGCGCCACCAGAGCGCGCCATCGAGGGCGCCGGCGAAGAAATCGTTCTGGCAGAAAATCACGGCCTTTTTTACCGGTGGAAAACCGGGACCAGCGGCCAGACCCATGTCGCCGACGACGCGCAACAACGGTTTCGAGCCGTCGCGTTCGCCGCGCAAACCTGAATCGGTCGAAGTCACCACGCCCCGGCTCTATGTCGGGAATCTGTCGTTCGATGCCACGGAGAGCGATCTCTTCGAGCTCTTCAACGGCGTCGGCGCGGTCCAAAACGCCGAGGTGGTGACCTACAAGCACAACCAGCGTTCGAAAGGCTTCGCCTTCGTCCAGATGAATACGGTGGATGAAGCGAAACGCGCCGTGCAGGAATTGCACGATAAGGAATTCCTCGGCCGCAAGCTCGTCGTGAGCGGTGCGAAATCGAGCGAGCACCATTCCGCCAACTAACAATTTATCACTTGGTAAAACCGGGAGACATGGTGGCATTGGCCATCGGTCTCCCGGTTTTTTTGCTTTGATGTGAAAAGCCTCAAGGAGGGGCGATTTGAAATCGCCCTTTGAAAAAAACGGCGGTTTCAAACCGCCGCTCTTGTTATGAAATGAAGCGTGACTTCTTCATCGTCGGACCCACCGCGACGGGAAAGTCGGAGATTGCCGCGGAGATCGCCCGACAGCTCGGCACGGAGGTTGTGAGCGCGGACGCATTTCAGATTTATCGCGGTCTCGATCTGCTCACGGCGAAGCCTGAGATGGAGACGCTGGCAAAGGCGCCGCATCATCTGATCAGCGCGGTGCCGCTGACCGAAGACATGAATGCCGAAAAATTCCGCGTCGCGGCGGGGGAAGCGATCCGGGACATTCATGCGCGCGGAAAATATGCGATCGTCGCCGGTGGCAGCGGTCTTTACCTCAAGTCGCTTACCCACGGATTATCGCGGTTGCCTGGCGCGAACATGAAACTGCGGGCGCGACTGAGCGGGCTGAGTCTCGATGAATTGTGCGGGCAGCTCGTTGCTCTGGATCCAACGGCCGCGCGCAAGATCGACGTGAAGAACCGGCGCCGCGTCACGCGCGCCCTTGAAATATGTTTGCTTACCGGCAAGCCGGTCTCAGAGCAACGGACGCAGAATGTACCCGCCTCGCTGTGCGATGCGCGGCGTGGGCAGCGAAAAACGCGCGGGGACGCTTCGCAAAGCGAAGCGGCTACAGAAAGACTTCCAGATGGCGTCTTCGTTTTTCGAGAGCGTGCGGAGCTTTATGAACGGATCGATCGCCGCGTCGAAAGAATGTTTGCCGATGGCGTAGTGGAAGAAGTGCGAGCGCTGGCCGATCTCGGCCCGACCGCGGAAAAAGCACTGGGCTTGCGGGAAATTCGCGCCTTGCTCACGGGCGAAATTTCCGAGCGGGAATGCATCGCAAAAATCCAGCAGGCCACGCGGCGCTACGCCAAAAGACAGTTGACCTGGTTTCAACGGCAAGATAATTTCGAGCCGCTGAACCTATCATCGCACGGCTTCCCCGAAGCCATCGAATTGATCGCGCAAAACGCACGTCTCGCGTTTGCGCAAACGGATGATTGAAGTTCGCCCGAAGAAAACGCCGGAACGCGCGGTCCTGATTGGCCTCGAGCAAGACGGCGTCTCGAAATGGGATTTGCGCGATTCGATGGACGAATTGCGCGAGCTGGCGAATTCAGCGGGCGCGGAAGTAGTCAGCACCGTCACGCAAAAATTACAGAAGCCGACGGCGCCGTACTACATCGGACGAGGCAAAGCGCAGCTGATCAAGGAATCGTTCAAGGACCAGGTGGTCACCTCGGTCATCTTCGACGATGAACTTTCACCGGCGCAGGGTCGAAATTTGGAAAATCTGCTCTCACGAAAAGTGCTCGATCGCACGCAGTTGATCCTCGACATTTTTGCGCAGCGCGCCCGCAGCCGCGAGGGCCGGTTGCAGATCGAGCTTGCGCAATTGCAATATCTGCTCCCGCGCCTGACGCGGATGTGGAACCACTTGTCGCGGCAGACCGGTGGCATCGGCACGCGCGGCCCGGGCGAAACCCAGCTCGAGGTGGATCGACGGCGGGTGCAGGAGCGAATCGCGCGGCTCGAGCGCGAGCTGGAAGGCGTGCGCAAGGTTCGTTCGGTGCAACGCCAGGGACGCAAGCGACACCAATGGCCGGTCGCGGCGGTCGTCGGTTACACCAACGCAGGGAAATCGACCCTGCTGAATTTGCTCACCGGCGCTGATCTCATCGCGGAAAACAAACTTTTCGCGACGCTCGACCCGACGACGAGAAACCTGACCTTGCCCAACAAACAGCGGCTCTTGCTCACCGACACGGTGGGCTTTTTGCGCAAACTTCCGCACACCCTGATTGAATCGTTCAAGGCGACTCTCGAAGAAGTGAGCGAAGCAGATTTGCTGATCCACGTGGTCGATCTCAGTCATCCGCGCGTGGATGAGCACATCGAAGCGGTCGACAAGGTCACGAAAGAACTGGGTGCGTTCGGCAAGCAGACGCTGATCGTGTTCAACAAGATCGACGCGCTCGAGAATGAGGAACTGATCGACATCTACCAAAAAAGATTTCCGGGCAGTGTGGCGATCTCGGCGCGGACGGGCGCCGGCGTGGCGGCGCTGGTGCAGGCGCTGGAGGACGAGCTGGGATCATGGCGATTACGTTCTCGTTTTCGCGTGCCGCTGACGGAGGCCGGATTGATCGCGGAGATTCATCGAATCGGGCATGTGCTCGAGTTACGGTACGAAGATGAGTTCGCGCTGATCGTGGCCAACGTTCCGCCGCAGCTCGAACAAAAGCTGCGCGCGTTTGCGATCTGATTCTCGTTGGTAGGGCGAGAACTCTGTCGAGCCGTCTTGGGTAGGATGGATCAGCGCACGGCTCGACAGAGTCTCGCCCTACCAACGAAACGAATCCGATCTCGACCTCTTTCATGGCGGATCGAGTTTCCTCTATTCGAGATCAGCCAAGAGGCGGATGAAACATTGACGCGCCTCATGAGCGTGACGAGGTAATCTGATGCACTGGTTTTCTCGCATCACCAACGCCGTTGGATTGGGTGGGCTTCCCCGTTTGCGAAAGCTGATCGTCGCCGTGATCGGTGGTACGGTGGTTTTGTTCGGAATCGCCTTGATCGTTTTGCCCGGGCCAGCGTTCATCGTGACTCCGGTGGGGCTCGCAATCCTGGCCACCGAATTTGCCTGGGCGCGCCGCGCGATCCAGCGTGGGCGGTTCCTGATCGCGAAGGCGCGGCGAAGCGATCTGGCCGGGAAAGCGCGCTCGCTGGTGGGGATGTCGCGATGACGAGCCGCGAACGCGTCGACCAATTGGTGAAAGCACTCCCGGCCGTTTACCCGGATGCGCATTGCGAACTCGATTTCCGCAGCCCGCTCGAACTTCTGGTCGCGACGATTTTATCCGCGCAATGCACGGACAAACGGGTCAACGCCGTGACGCCGGCGCTTTTCGCGAAGTACCGCACGGCAAAAGATTACGCGCAGGCGCCGACAGCAACGCTGGAGAAAATGATTCGCTCCACAGGCTTCTTTCGGAGCAAGACCAAGAGCATCCGCGGAGCCGCGGCGGCGATCGTGGCCGAACATGCGGGCCGCGTTCCCAACACGATGGAGAAATTGCACGGGTTGCCTGGTGTTGGCCGGAAGACTGCCAACGTCGTTCTCGGCAACGCCTTTGGGAAAGATGAGGGCATCGTCGTCGATACCCACGTCGTGCGCCTTTCTCATCGCCTGCGGCTCACGCGCCAAACCGATCCGGAAAAAATCGAACAGGATCTGATGAAGCTGGTGCCGCGCCCTGTCTGGACAAACTGGAGCCACTGGCTGATCTGGCACGGGCGGCGGCGCTGTTTCGCGCGAAAACCGGATTGCCATCACTGCGAAATTTTTTCTCTCTGCCCCAGCGGAAAACTTTTTATTCGCAGTGGAGAAGCGCGGCCGGCGGAAACGACCGAGCCGATCATTTCGCGGCGGCGGTCTTGAGTTCCTCGACCTCTTTCTTCGCGCCCTGCGCCTTCTTCCGAACCTTCTCGAATTCCTGTTCCAGGTTTTTCAATTCGTCATCGGACATTTTTTCCAGGTCGACCAGCTTGTTGCGCGCGGGCCCGACAGCGCGAATCAATTCATCGAGCTTGAGATGAACGGCCTTCGCGTCGCGATTTTGGGTGTTCTGAATCAGGAAGACCATCAGGAAGGTGACGATGGTCGTCCCGGTGTTGATGATGAGCTGCCAGGTGTCTGAGTAATGAAAGGTCGGGCCCGTCAGCGCCCAAACAAGAATGATCAGAATGGCGCAGACGAAAGCCCACGCGCTTCCGAGAACGCTGGATGTTTTTCGGGCAAAGATTCCGAAGGCGTCTCGAATGCGACAGAAAAAATCCCGGTCGTCGCAATCATCTGTCTTTCCGTTCTTCTTCCGTCCGTTGGCCGTTTTATTTGCCATGCACCATAGCTTCGCGCTTCGAGATAGAGCTGCGCGCATGGAAGAGAGAAGTGCGCCGTTGCTTTCGTCGCTTCCGCGGCAACGTTGGACTCTTGGCCAAGGCTATTCATCTCAACCTGGATAATGCCTGGCCCGCGGGGGCACTGCCGCTCGGGACTTTGGATGCTACTTCCTGGGGGCCAAAGCTTCGTTTTTCGGCGCCCGCGCGCTTGATCGAACAATTTTATCGCGAGGTGCAAAAGGCGCCTTTCATTCTCTACGGCTCGGGCGATTTCCACCATCTGACCGCGCTCTGGATTCGGGAAGTAGCCGAACCGTTCGTGCTCCTTTCATTCGATAATCATCCGGATTGGGATGTGCGGCCGCCGCGCTGGGGTTGCGGCGCCTGGGTGAACCGCGCGCTCGAACTTCCGCAGGTGAAAAAAATCAGCGTCTGGGGTTGCGGCAATTTCGAATGCTGGTGGCCCTGGCAAATCTTCGGCAACCGTCGCGCTGAACGCGCGGGCCGGCTCGAAGTCCATCCCTGGGCCGACGGGCGGCCGCGGGCGGATCAGAATCGCCGGGGGGCAATCCTGCGCGCCAACTGGCGCGAACATTTCGCGCGGTTCGTCCAGGCGCTGGCCGGATCGAAGGTGTACGTCACGATTGATCTCGATTGCGTGCACCGCGAGGAGGCCGTGACGAACTGGGAGAGCGGGCGGTTCATCGTGGAAGATGTCGCGTGGGCGTTGCTCCAATTGCGTGAGTCGAGCGCGCGGGTTGTGGGCGGTGATATCTGCGGCGCGTTTTCGTCTCCCGTCTACTCGCGGAGTACGCAGCGTTTCGTTGCGGAAATGGATCACCCGAAAATGGCGGCCCCGGATCTGGTCTTGGCCAAAAAAATCAATCTCCGCGCCTTCGAAGCGCTCTGGCCGATTCTAGCTGATTGATACCAACACGATCCCCGCGCTGATCAAAGCGGATCCGACGGCCAGCTGGAGCGTGAGTTTTTCCCGCAGCAAAACGGCCGCGGCGATAGTGATCAAAATCACGCTCAAGCCTTGGAACGGATAGATGAAGCTGAGGTCGTAGCGCTGGAGCAGCCCAAGGCCCAGGAAGAATTGCACGGTCATGAGCAGGATGCCGGCGCTAAACGGCACCACGAATTTTCGCGAGCGAAAGCCGGAGGCATTGGACGCGTCCATCGCTTTTTTTAAAACCAGCTCGCCCGCGACGTGGCCGACCATGGCAATCAGAACGATAGCAAGAGAGACGAGCGTCATAACCGTTCTTCGAAGCGCGCCACCGGTTTCGCCACCACAGCCAGGCCTAACAAGACCAGCGCGATTCCAAAACCGCGCACGCTCGTGATCGATTCCCCCAGGATTAGCCAGCTGCCCAATGGAACCAAGGCATGCACCACCTGCGAGATGGGAAAGGCGATCGAGAGCGGGATGTGGCGAAGCACGTGCAACCAGGTGATGAGACTGAGAATCACGAACACGATTGCCACCCAGACGTAGGGCGAGGCTAATCCGGTGAGCCCGGTCCAGGACCAGCGGGCCGAGAGATGCGCCGTCTCGACCGCTCCCAGCTTCAGCAACAACTCATAGATGGTGACAAAGGCGATGCTCAACCCCAAGTGCAACCAGGGGTTGGCGAAACCGGACGGTCTATTTTGCATCAGAGCGGAGAGTAGATGAAAGCGTGATCAAAGCTACCCATGCAGCTCGTGCGCGTTTCGAAAACGCTTGAGCACTGGATCGTGCCGGGTCGGTTCGAGAAACCTCAACGCTTGCCGGAAGATTGGATTCAGCCAGGAGGCAGTATGCATCACGTAGAGATCGAGCGGATACAAATCGCAGCCAAGATGAAGCTTCGGATGGTAATTCAACGGGCTGCTCCGGTAGCGCTCGAGGCCTTGGGCCAGCGACCAGCTGATGATGTCGCGCAATGTGTAGAAATAAAGATGGAGATCGAGTGCAACCCGGTAATCGAGGCCGAGATAATCGTCGTAGATCGTGCCGTCGTGCACCAGCGCGACGCTGAAGGCAATCGCTTTTCCCTCCTGGCGCCAGATAAAAAATCGCGCCCGTTCCGCCATCCGCCGACCCAGGCTGCAGAGATATTCTTTGGTCAGGCGCTCGAACTTCAGAGGTGAGCGCTCGTGCACTTGCAGGTAAAACGGATAGACCTCGTCGACATAAGGGGTGATATCCGTCACCACTTCCAGACTGATCGGCGGCGCGGCGGCTGTTTTGCGGAATTTCCGCCGCAGATCTTTTCGCGTGGAAGCGCCCAGCGTGCTCAGATAGTGATCGAAATCGCGGTAACGAAGCGTCAGCTCTGTCATCGGCATGCTGGGCACACGGGTATAGCCATTCGTGAGAAAATTGCGGAGCGCGTGCCGATATTTCGCCGGGAAATCTTTGAACACCACCAGGGAGGCTTTCGACAGCCGCGCGTAAGACTTCAGAGTGGCTTGGAGCGCGTTCGCCACCCACTCTTCATCGTCCGGCGTGCAGGCGGACAAGTGGCCTTCGCCAGCCGCGTTGCCGACCATGAGCACGCGCATGATGAGGAAGCGGGGGAAACGGCGGCGGATCCTCTCGACGGCGGCACGCAAGGCCGGAATTCCTTCGATCAGATTTTGCTGAACGAAAAAAAGCGGCTGGATCCCGCGGACCTGGCCTGATTCATCCTCGAGCAGGAGATAATGGTGCTCGAATCTCGAATCGAGGGTTTCCTCCACGATTTCGTAAAAGCGGTGATCCTTGCACTTACCCTCGAACGCCTCCCGCCACTCTTTTACGTTTCGCAGGTCGGCCAGGGAAAGCACCCGTGCAAGGCCGAGTGGGAACGGAATGGTCGGGCCGGTGGACATCTCAGAAGAAGAAACGTCCAACGCTCAACGTCCAACGTCCAACGTTCAACTCCTGTAGCAGAAGCGGCTACCGCTTCGCGTTTCCGTTTTCAGCCTTGAGCCCGCCACTGCGGATGTGCAGGTCGCGCTGTGGGAACGGAATCTCAATCCCGGCTTCGCGAAATTTTTCCTCGATCGCGAAATTAAGATCGCTCCTAAAGCGACTCGGCCGATGACTCATTTCACTGCTCCAGACCACGAGCTCGAACTCGATCGCGCTGTCGCCGAACGCTTTCAGGAACACGCTGGGGGCCGGATCGTGCAAGACGTGCGGATGAGTGGTGCCGGCAGCGATCAACGCTTCGCGCACTTTGTTGACGTCGCTCCCGTATGCGACCCCCACCGGAATGCGAAACCGCACGCGCGGATCGCCGTAAGTCCAGTTCGTCACGGGCGAGTCGATGAATTTCGTGTTCGGGACAATCATCGCGATGTTGTCGTTCGTGCGGATGACCGTGCTGCGGGCGCGAATCAATTCCACCTGTCCGGCCAGGCCGGCGACTTCGACGCGATCGCCGATCGTGATCGGCCTCTCGGCCAGAATGACCAGTCCGCTGATGAAATTACTCGCGATATTTTGCAATCCAAAGCCCACCCCGACGCCGACCGCGCCCGCAAAGACGGTGAGCGCGCCGAGGTGTATCCCGGTGTTCTCAAGCACGATGAAGATACCGACGACCAGGACGAGGTTGCTCACGATCTGCGCGATCGCGTATTGCAACGAACGATCGAGCCCGCTGTTAACGAGGAAGCGGTTGAAAAGAAATCGCTTCGTCCGCGAAGAGAACCAGAAGACCGCGACGAGCAGCGCGATCAGCAGGAAGATTTGGACGAGGCTGAGCGTGGTGCCCAGGACTGGCGCGGTCCAGAGGAGGGGAATGCCCGAGGCGTTGATGGCGGTGACGGTAAAAAATGCGAGCGCGGAAACGCTCAGGATCGTGGTGACGATCGCGATGAAGTTTGTGTCGAGTTTGAAACGCGCGAAGAAACGGCGGACGGCGTCGCTTTGCAGGGTCTTCGCGGTGACGAGGCCGACGGTAAAAAGAACCGCAAAAGCGACCAGGCCAAGAAACGACACGTAATGCCCCGCTACGTAAAAGAGCGGCCTCTGGAGCAGGGCAAAGTTCATGGGCTCAAAGTAGCGCAAGCTTCCCGCTTGCGAACAGGAAAACGCAAGGTGGAGGCTGGCGCGATCACACAAAAAAACACGGCAGCAGCCGTGTCTTTTTTCCTGGTAGGGTCAGCGCGTTGCGCTGACTGCGGACGCGGCAGCGCGGCGTCCCTACTCCCGCTACTGCTTCGAAGCTTTTTCTTCGATGTACTTCACCACGTCGCCGACGGTCTGAAGTTTCTCGGCGTCCTCGTCCGGCACTTCCACCGAAAACTCTTCCTCGAAGGCCATCACCAGCTCCACGATGTCGAGCGAGTCCGCACCGAGGTCCTCAATGAACGAGGCAGTGGGCGTGACCTGTTCCGGGTTAACGCCGAGCTGCTCGACGATGATGTCTTTCACCTTCTCTTCAATTGGTTTGTCGGTCATAAAAATTTCTCCGTTCGGGTTGGTTCAGGGGGCAGGTCTTTAAACCAAGCCCGGCAAGGATGGCAAGTAAATGAATTAGCGATCTTGTCAATCAATTTCAGGCTGAATCACTCGCGCAAACGCTTCGCCATATTTTACTTCGCCTTCGCTTGGCGTAAGAGAGAAGGGATGTCGTCTCCGACTCCAACCGAGGACTTGCTCGATCTGAAGCTCATGCCCGCGTGGGTAAACGAACCCCCGCGCGTGAACGAGTATTCCAATTTTGAAGGGGAAGACGAACGCTCCTTCGAACGCGGCGGCCCGCGGCCGAACCGTGATCGGGAACGGCGTTCCCCGCGCTCGCGAGATCCCCGTTCCCCGCGCGATTCTCAATCGCGTGAGCAGCGTCCGCGCCGGCCGGGACCCGAGCGGCCGGGCGGCCACCGTCCTGCGGAGGATCGCCGGAGACAGGAGGACCGCCGCGAGCGCGAAGTGGTCCCGCCCATCGCGGTTGACGTTCGTTTTCTGCCGCATGCGGCCGCGTTCAACAGCGTGATCGCGCAAATCAAATCCGGCATGGTCGCCTATTCGGTGTTTGCGCTGGCCCGCCTGTTCCTGGAAAAACCGGAGCGTTACGATGTTAAATTGACGACGGCGGAAGATCGTCCGCTCTTTCAACTAGGCGAAAATGGCCCTGTGGCCTCCGACGGGCGGATTCTGGAGAACGGCGCCTTCGCGAGCATGCGAGATGATTTCTACACGGTCGAAGTCACCCAAAGCGAACCGCTCAAGGGAAGTTTCACGAACGTTGCGCGCTGTCGGCTGAGCGGGACTTTGCTCGGCCCGACCAATCATCACCAATATCAGCCGCAGCTGCGCAATCTCTACGAAGCGCGCTTCAGCCGCCGGATGAGCTTTGCCGATTATCAGAAGCAGATCGAAATCGCGAGCGATCCGGCGGTCGTCGAGCAATGGAAAGAGCAGGCGCGCAGCGTCACCACTTATACCGCGAAAGCGGGGGAGCCCCCGCTCACGTTTACAAATCCGGCGGAAGTGGAACGTCACTTTCGGCAGCATCATCTCCCGGGTCTGGTCCGTAGCGCTCCGGAATTGACCATCGGAGGTGTGGTCAGCCGTCAGCTTCCGGATCGCGGTTTGGGACGCGCGATCGAGGAGGCCTGGTCGATGGAAACCCGATCGCCCTCGAAGATGATGCAGGAATTATCGGCCGGATTGCGCCACGCCGGCCTGAACATTTTCCGGCATCGGCGCGGGATGCTTTTCGTTTCGCCCATCCGCGCGCGCGTCTTCTCGCACGAGAGTGCCGGTGTCTCCGCCTCCATCAATGCGATTCTCGAAAAAGTGACGGCCAAGCCGGGAGTCAATCGCAAGCTGCTGGCGGAACAGTTGGCGCCGGCCGGAGCGGAGCCGGCAGATCTCGAACGCGCCAAGCTCAGCCTGGCGTCCGACCTGCGCTGGCTGGTCAGCGAAGGTTACCTCATCGAATTCAACGATGGCTCACTCGATTTGCCCAAAACAAAACCCCCAGTCGCGGTTCCGACGGCAGCGAGCGCTCATGCCGCTCCGACATCGGGGCCTGAGGTTCAGCCATCACTCGAAGAAACATCGAGCGAAGCTTCAGCGGAGCCGACTGAGCCCAAGGCGGCCGATTCGATGGCGGAAGCCCAGCCAGGCGACGAGAAGAAAAGCGAAGAGTCAGTAGAGCTCATGGAATCAGCGACAGACGAGAATTCCGACCCGATCGATGTGCACATCGATTCGACTCCCGCACCCTAGTTGTCATCCCGAAGCGCACTAGACGCTGAGGGGCCTCGCCAGTGCAAATTGCGCCTCTTGCCTCGCGGAAGCCGAGCTGTCAGTGAGAGGTCCCTCGCCGTCTTCGTGGCTCGGGATGACGTGCATTATTGCGGCGCGAACTAAGATTTACGCCGGAACCAGCCCCGCCTTTTTCAAGGTGGCGTAGGCGCCGTTCTTATTCAGGGTCTTCATTCCGCGCGCGGTCACGCGGATGCGCACGAACTTTTTCAGTTCTGGCACCCAAATGCGGCGTTCGTGCAGGTTGGGGCTAAACGTGCGCGGCACGTTCTTGGTCACGTGACGGCCTACACCCCCTTTTTTCTTCGCCATGCCGCGGCGATGAATGATGCTTCCGCGCGTGACTTTCGATCCTGTGATGCTGCAAACTTTTGACATAATCTACCCCGAAGAGTGCGTAAGCTGGCGCGCCCGCCCCAGTGGGTCAAGCGACAATTCAATTAGCGACTGAGCGAATCGTTGAATTAACGATTGGCAACCGATCCGGAAGTTGGGTTGAACGTTGTCCGGGCGGGGGAGTCAAAGATAGCTCCAATTAGTGATTCGCCCTCTTCCTCCCCATTCGCTAATTCATTAAGTCGCTAAATCGTTATTCGTTCATTGAACCCATGGCTCGGAATCATCAAAAACTGCGAGTCGGAATAGTCGGGGCTGGGGACATCGTTCGCACCCGGCACTTGCCCGGGCTGAAGAAGCATCCCGAAGTCGAAATCGTGGCGGTTTCGAATTCCACCTACGAGAGTTCGGAGAAATTTTGCCTGGAAAATGCGCCGCACGCCACGCCCATGCAAAATTGGGCCGACCTGCTCTCGCTCCCGGATCTCGATATCGTCTGGATCGGCACGCCGCCTTATATGCATTCGGCGATCACCGTCTCCGCCTTGGAAGCGGGCAAACACGTTTTTTGCCAGGCCCGCATGTCGATGGACCTGGCCGAGGCGGAAGAAATGCTGGCCGCATCGAAACGCTATCCCGAACTGGTCACCATGCTTTGTCCGCCTCCGTTCGGATTGCGTGGCGATCTCCTGGTAAAAAAATTACTGGCGGAGAATTACCTCGGCCGGCCCCACCATGTTCGACTGCAGTGCTTCACGGGCGCTTATCTCAATCCCGAGGCGCCGGCGCACTGGCGGCAGCGCATCGAGATCAGCGGCTTGAATGTTCTCGCCTTGGGCATTTATGTCGAAGTGATCCAGCGCTGGCTGGGGCCAATCAACGGGGTGTATGCGCGGGAGAAAATCCTGCACGGGAGCCGGCAGGGTTACGAAGTCATCGTTCCGGATTTGCTCACGATCCTCTGCCAGTTCGAAAATGGCGCCGAAGGGGTGCTCGAGTTTAGCGGCATCAACGCGCTGGCCTCCGGCGACCGCCTCGAAGTCTACGGCGAAGCCGGCACCATGACCTATGATTTCGGCTCGGACACCCTCCATGCCGGCCATGCCGGCGATCGGGCCCTGCACGCGGTGGAATTAGCTCCGGAGCTCGAAGACGGGTGGCACGTCGAAGATGACTTTATCGCCGCAGTAAAATCGCGGGGCCGAGTTCGTCCGCTTCCTGACTTTGAGGAAGGCCTGCGCTACATGCGGGTGGTCCAGGCCGTGGCCGACTCGCGCGCGCGCAACGAGTGGGTCGAGATTAAGCGCTGATCGGCGGGGGATCATGTGCGAGGATTTGCGTGTGTCCTGCTTCCTCGTCCTGCCTCGCCCCGAGTCGTGAAAGTCGCCTTTGCCCTTCTTCTGACCCTAGCCAGTTTGTCGGCCGCGAAGGGGGCCGTCGATCCCGCCCAGGATTATCTCTCAAACTTCTCTCCGCTGGGAGGAGATAAGACCATCTATTCCAGCGATACTCTGTATCGGCTCGAGTTGGACCTGGACGGCGATGGACAATACGAAGTCATGCTTTCCATGGCGCGCGACCAGGATGGGAAGCAACGCAACATCTGGACCGTCTATGCCGACAGCCCCGCGGGTTACATCAAAATCGGGACGATGAACTTTAGTTCGAGAAGCTTTTATCTCGGACCGATCGAGGACCTGGGCGATTATGGCCTCGTCACCTTCAAACCCGGCAGTGACGGCGAAGGAATGCTCTCGGCCTACCTGTTTAACGGAGTCATGGTGCGCGAAATCGAAATCGCTCAGGTCACGCATGATCCTGAGTCACGCGAGCTGAGGGGCCAGGCAATCGTGGACAAGTATATGACCCAGGCCACCGATGGCGTAGACCCGCTGATCTCGACCAATGCCGCCACGCTTGCGCGACAGTTCGGTCTGAAAGTGGCGGCCGATTCGCAGACCCAGTCCAGCTCACCCTCAGGACCTTCATCGTCCCGTTCGGCTGCATCTTCCCAGCCCGATCAATCTTCGTCGTCCAGCTCCAGGACAGAGACGTCCAGGTCGTTTCCGTGGCTCTTACTCAGCGCGGTTATAGTTCTCGCTGGCCTAGGCGCAGCAGTATGGGTGAAACGTAGGTGACGACCTTGTCCGCGGATTATTGTTAGGTCTTTCGATGCAATGAAGGAGGCCGCCTCTTCCTCAGGTCCTACTATTGTCACGGCTTGGCAGTCCGTTCCATTCTCGTTAGGCCGAGAAAAAAATATTATGTGGAATCAACGATATGATAGTGATGAATTCGCTTACGGAACTGAGCCGAACTCGTTCCTCGTGCAAAACGCAAAAATCCTTACCGGGCCAGTGCTTTGCCTCGCCGAAGGTGAAGGGCGGAACGCCGTCTTTCTTGCCTCACTAGGATTGGAAGTGCTTGGAGTGGATGGGTCGGAGGTAGGCCTGGCCAAGGCGCAAAAGCTTGCGGCCTCGAGAGGCTTGGCGATCCGAACAGAAGTGGTCGACCTTGCAACTTATGAGCCGCCGGAGAATTTCTATGGCTCAGTCGTTTCGATCTCTGCGCACCTCCCAAGTAACGATCGAAAGAGATTGCATCGCATGGTGGAGCGCTGCCTAAAACCCGGCGGCATTATGCTACTCGAGGCTTACACAAAAGCACAAATCGCTCGGAATACCGGTGGCCCCAAAGATCCTGATATGCTGATGGCCCGCGTAGAGATAGAGAAAGAGTTTCCGAATTGTGAGCCGATCCTTTCCCGGGAAATTGAGCGAGAAGTTGTTGAGGGCGAGTTCCACACCGGTTTGGCCTCGGTAGTTCAGTTCATTGCGAGAAAGAGAGCATAACCATGCTCTGCGAAAGGTTGTCGGCTGCGCGATGACGTTTCGGATGGCTAAAAGCTCTTCCCTCTCGAATGGCGCTAGCCTCCGGTACCGGTCGCCGATCTTATTCTCCTTGGACGTAGACGCTAGCCATGACTGATACCTTCACTGAGTCCCGAGTCCGCTAGCCACAAAAGTGGTCGAGCTACCGGGGAGATGATATGCGTCGTCCCGAAATTGAAACGACAAATCCCAAACTTGGAATCGCGGACACGTAGCGATTCACCAACTTCCGAAACGTAAATCTATCGCGATTAGTTAGTTGAGCGCGGCATTCATCGCGTGGCATACGGCTTGCATACGGGGGCGGAATGAAAAACAAATTGATCGCGATCACCTCTCTTCTCCTCGTCACTTCTCTGCTCGCCAGCTGCGCCAACAGCCCAAGCACGACGACGACAACAACGGAAGAAAAGAAATTCGATCGAAAGAAAAGCTCGATGTACGCCCGCTAAGGCGCGGCAAGGCTTACAGGTGTGCGCCGTGAGTTCATGGTTCTCCGGCGGCACCAGAAGTGATCATCGGGATTTTTTTCGGCAGGAGAAATGCCGGGCACAGTGGCTCTGCGAGCGCGGTGCCCGGCGCTTTCTTATCGGCGAAACTTCTTCGATCTCCAGAGACCAACCTCACGCCTAACAACGCGGCTGGTTAACTCCACTGATGCGCCAGGCGCGCGAGCACGTAGCCGATCAAGCCCGTGGCGGGGAGAGTTAGCAGCCAGGCCCAGACGATCCGTTCGACGACGGTCCACTTTACGCCGCTGAAACGTTTCACGGCGCCCACCCCCATGATCTCGCAAGGAAAATTGGCTTGCCGCCCAGGGGTTCCCGGGTACGAGTAAACTGGCGGTCGGTCGCCAGGATGGCCCATGCGTTCCCATTTTTCACCTAATCACATCGCCGGGTTCGCATCGTTTATAAGTGCAATAGCCAGGGCCAGGAAAGCCGCACTCTTCCTGCTTCCCTCGATGTTGCTGTTAGTCGCTGGCGCGGACACCGTGCGCGGGCAATCGGCGCTCGATGGTTTCGACCCGAATGCCAACGCCGCGATTCGCGTCATCGTTGTCCAACCGGACGGCAAGATTCTTATCGGTGGCGATTTTACAACGCTCGCGCCCAATGGCGGACCGACGGTCACGCGCAACCACATCGCCCGGCTGAACTCCGACGGCACTCTCGACACCGCCTTCGACCCTTATGCGGCCTCTGATGTCTATGCCATCGCGGTGCAGGCGGACGGCAAGGTTATCGCGGGCGGCAATTTCCTCTACATTGGCGGACAGCCGCGCCATTTTCTGGCCCGGCTGGATGGGACGACCGGTTTGGCGGATTCGTTTGACCCCGAACCGAACGACGTCGTCCGAGCGGTGGCAGTGCAGACAGATGGCAAGATCTTAGCGGGCGGCTATTTCTCCCTTATCGGAGGCGTAGAACGCCTTAACATCGCGAGGTTTGATGGGACGACGGGATTGCTAGATTCGTTCGACCCTGGAGCGGAGAACGTTGTCTTTTCAATCGTGCTCCAGGTGGATGGAAAGATCCTAGTAGGTGGCCGTTTCATTGACATCGGCGGAGAGATGCGCCGCGGTATTGCACGGCTCGATCCGACGACGGGACATGCCGACTCGTTCGACCCAAGCGTAGGAGGTCCAAGTAATTTTTCCCCTGATGATGTCTATGTCATCGCAGTGCAGGCGGATGGCAAAATTTTACTGGGCGGCTCTTTCATCCACGTCAGCGGCTTGCCGCGCGATGGCATCGCCCGGGTCGATCCGACGACCGGCCAGGCCGATTCGTTCAACCCGAGTGCGAACGAAATTGTCTATGCGATCGCGGTGCAGGCGGACGGCAGGATTCTGGCCGGCGGTAACTTTACCAGCATTGGAGGCGAGGCGCGCTATCACATCGCCCGGCTGAGTCCGGTGACTGGCCAGGCCGATTCGTTCGCCCCGCAAACGAGCAGTGGTGGCGTGTCTTCGATCGCGGTGCAGGCGGACGGCAAGATTTTGGCCGGGGGCTTTTTCACTGGACTAACGCCGAACGGGGGAGCGCTGGTGACGCGCAACCGCATCGCCCGCGTGGAAGCCGACGGAAGGCTCGATCAAACCCTCAATCTCAACGCCATCGGATCCGAGGTTTACGCCACCACCGTTCAGGCGGACGGCAAGATTCTTATCGGCGGCAACTTTACCAGCGTTTTGGGCGTGCCGCGCAACTACATCGCCCGGTTGAATCGGGACGGCACGCTCGATGCCGCCTTCGACCCAAACGCGGACTCCATTGTCTACGCCATCGCGACGCAGGCGGACGGCAAGATCCTGGTGGGCGGCTCTTTCACCACTATGGGCGTAGAGCTACGCAACCACCTCGCCCGTCTCGATCCCCTAACCGGCTTGCCTGATTCGTTCGACCCGAACGCGGACCGCGATGTTCTTTGCATCGCGGTGCAGGTGGAGGACACCGGGATTTTGGTGGGCGGCCAGTTCACCACGATCGGCGGACAGACGCGCAACCGCATCGCCCGGCTCGATCCAGACACCGGCGCGGCCGATCAATTCAATCCGGACTCGAACGGGACTGTCCGTGCAATTCTCCCGGTAGAATACGATCACGGCCTTCTTTCGGTCCCGGTGGGTGGCGCTTTCACGAACATCGGCGGACAGATGCGCAACCACATCGCCCGGTTTCAAGGTTTCGTCAGCGGCGGCGGCGCGTCTCTGACGGGTTTCAACCCGAATGTGCAAGGACAGGATGTCTACGCAATTGTGCCGCAGGCGACTGGCAAGTTTCTCGTGGGTGGCCTCTTCACCGGAATCGGTGGACAGCTGCGCAACAACATCGCCCGAATCGACTCTTCCGATGGCACGGCTGATTCGTTCGATCCGAACGCGAATAATGGCGTCAGTTCCATCGTGGTGCAGGCGGACGGCAAGATCCTGGTGGGCGGAACGTTTAACGGAGCGAACAGCATCGGTGGACAAACGCGCAATCGCGTTGCCCGGCTCGATCCAGAAACCGGCCAGTCTGATTCGTTCGATCCGAACGCGAATGATACCGTCTATTCCCTCGCACTACAGCCGGATGGCAAGGTCCTGGCGGGTGGCCTTTTTACGAACATCGGCGGCAAGCCGCGCAATGCTTTTGCTCGGCTGAGCAATGACACCGCCGCCCTGCAAGAGCTCATTGTGACGCCAACAACCGTTACCTGGACGCGAGCCGGCTCGAGCCCGCAATTCACGACGGTCTTCTTTTCGTATTCAACCGACAATTTGAACTACACTCCGCTGGGCCAGGGCTTCACTTACGACAACTCCGGCGGTAACTGGCTCTTGTTTGGTCAGAGCTTTCCGACGGAACAGAACATTTATATCCGGGCGCGCGGTTACTATCGGGGTGGCTACTTCAACAGTTCGGAGAGCATCACGGATTCAGTGCACAATGCTTTTGTGTTGCCAGGGGCGCACCCCCGCAACCTCTCGAGCCGGATGCGAGTCGGGACCGGTGATGACGTGGGCATCGGCGGATTCATCATCACGGCGAGCCCTAATGCTTCGCCCCAATTCAACTACAAGCACGTCCTTCTTCGGGCTGTTGGAGCGTCATTCGATCAGCTCGTGGACCCGGTGCTGGAACTGCACAGTCCGAGCCCCTATGAGACGATCATAAACGACAACTGGAAAGACGACTTCTTGCAGGCAATGGCGATCCAGGCCACCGGTCTCGCGCCCTCCCGTGATTTGGACTCAGCGATCGATGCGTACCTGCAACCGGGATCCTATACCGCGGTCATCAGAGGCAAAAATAATAGTTCAGGTGTCGGCTTGATTGAAATCTACGACTTGGATCAGGGCCTTTCGGCAAAGCTGGCCAATATCAGCACGCGGGCTCTTGTCGGCACGAATTCGAATATCTTGATCGCGGGATTCATTCTGGGCGGGAACGGCGCGAATGACCGGATCGTGGTGCGTGCCCTGGGTCCCAGTCTCGCGAACCTGGGTGTGCCTAACGCGCTGGCAAATCCCAGGCTGGAGCTGCGCGACAGCAATGGAGCGATCCTGATCGCGAATAACGATTGGCAGGATGATCCGGCCCAGGCGGCCGAACTGACTGCGGCGGGTTTCGCGCCGAGCAACAACCTGGAGGCTGCCGCAGCCGTGACGCTGCCACCAGGCGCTTTCACTGCGCTGGTCTTTGGAGTCAACGACGGCACGGGTGTGGGCCTGGTTGAGGTCTACGACCGCGGGGCGCCGTAGCGATCGGAAAATCCGAAATTCGAATCTCGAAACAATATCGAATGGTCGAATAAGGAAATTCCAAACAGCTCCGTTTTGATCATTTCATCCTCTGGGTCATTCGAATTTGTTTCGGACTTCAGATTGCGATATTCGAGCTTTGATTAGCTCCACTGATGCGCCAGGCGCGCGAGCACGTAGCCGATCAAGCCCGTGGCGGGCAGAGTCAACAGCCAAGCCCACACGATTCGTTCGACGACGGTCCACTTCACGCCGCTGAAGCGTTTCACGGCGCCGACGCCCATGATCGAGGTAGAGATAACGTGGGTGGTGGAAAGAGGAATGCCCCAGTGGCTGGCGACTTGAATGATGACAGCGGCGCTGGTCTCGGCGGCGAAGCCGTGCACGGGCTGGAGCTTCACCATCTTGTGCCCGAGCGTGCGAATGATGCGCCAACCGCCGGCGGCCGTGCCCGCGGCCATGGTGGCGGCGCAGAGAAAGATGACCCACTTCGCCACGATGAAGTCCGGGGTGTGGAGGAAGTTGAACATGGGAGGAACATCCTTGAACGCGCCGCTCTTGGTGCCGGTAAAGAGAGCGAGCGTGATGATGCCCATTGTTTTTTGCGCGTCGTTCGTGCCATGGCTGTGCGCCATCCACGCGGCACTGAGTAACTGCGCTTTCCCGAAAATTTTGTGGACGAGGTGCGGCGTAAACGGCCGCAGCAATATGAAGAGCAGAGCCATCAACAAGGCTCCAAGCAGGAAGCCGATCACGGGCGAGGTGAACATGGGGACGATGACCTTCGGCGTTAGTCCCGTGTTCCATTTCAGCACGGACCAGTCACCACGTGCCGAGGCGACGGCCGCGCCGCACAGTCCGCCGATGAGCGCATGACTGGAACTGGAAGGCAAACCCATCCACCACGTGACCAGGTTCCAAATTATCGCCCCGAGGAGCGCGCACAACACCGTAGTCATGCTGATGACTTTGGTGTCCACGATGCCTTTCCCGATCGTGGAAGCGACGGCGGTGCCCATGAGAGCCCCGGTAAGATTGAAGAAAGCGGCGAGCGCGATGGCTTGCCGCGGCGTCAGGACTTTCGTGGAGACGACGGTGGCGATGGCATTCGCCGCATCATGGAAGCCATTGATGTATTCGAACGCGATGGCCGCGAGCACCACGATGATGAACAGGACCATGCGGCGGGCCTCGGTTGGCGCTTAGGAATACTTGAGCACGACCTGGAGAATGATGTTCCCCGCGTCGCGGCAGCGGTCGATCACCTTTTCGAGCAGCTCGTAGAGATCGCGCAGGAAAATGATCTGCTTGGGGTTGTAATCGCCGTGAAATAAATCGCGCAGCAACTCCAGCTCCAGCTTGTCGGCATCGCCTTCGATGTTTTGCAGCCGCGCATTTTTCTCGCGGGCCGTGGCGACGTCGGTGCCTTTGCGCAGTTCTTTTACCATCGCCAGCACGGTTTCCGCGGCCTGATCTAGCAATTCCAGATGTTTCTTGAAACTGCGCCCGTGGAGTTCGCCCGGAAAGATCACGATCCGCTCGCCGATCTTCTCCACGGTCTTCGGAATTTTATAGAGCGCCGCGGCCAGGGCCTGGATGTCTTCCCGTTCCAGCGGCGTGATGAAGGTCTTGCAGAGCTGTTCCGTCAACTCCTGCGTGATCTCCTTATCTTTGCGCCGGCTGTGGACGAAATCTTCCAGGCTCTCCGGCGACTCGTGATGCTCGAGCTTGGCCAGAAGGGCGACGAGATGATGCACGCTGCTGTCCGCCTGTTGCGCGCTGGCTTCCAGCAGATCGAAAAACTTTTCGTCGTGTCCCAGAAATTTTCGGATCGAGAACATAAGAGGGTTCTCTTATAGCAGCGTGCCGCGAAGAATGAACAGCGCCACGTTGAAATAAATCAGCAGTCCCGTCACATCGACCAGCGTGGCAACGAAAGGCGCCGATGATGTCGCCGGGTCGAGACCGCAACGCCGCAGGAGAAAGGGAAGCATCGAGCCCGCCAGACAACCCCACAGGACCACTCCGACCAGTGCAATCCCGACGGTAAAGGCCACCAGCCAATGGTACTGGCCGTAATCGAAAATGTGCAAAGACTGCCAGAGAGCGATTCGGAGAAAACCGATGCTCCCAAGAATCAGACCAAGAGAAAGCCCAGAGAGGAGTTCTTTGCGGACGACGTGCCACCAATCGCGCAGGCCTAATTCGCCCAAGGCCATCGCGCGAATGACCAGCGTCGTTGCTTGAGAGCCGGAATTGCCGCCGCTGGAAATTATCAAGGGTAGAAACATCGCGAGAATGGCGGCCTTTTCGATCTCGCCGTTGTAACCCTGCATCGCGGTGGCGGTAAGCATTTCGCCCAGAAACAGGATGATCAGCCAGGTCGCGCGTTTTTTGACCATGCGCAGGAGGGGAATGGTCGGATACGGTTCGTCGAGAGCTTCCAAACCGCCGAGTTTCTGGATGTCTTCGGTCGCTTCTTCTTCCGCGACGTCGAGCATGTCATCACTGGTTACGATCCCGACCAGCACTTCGTTCGAATCGATCACCGGCAACGCCACGCGGTCGTACTTTCGGAAGGAGTTGAGCGCTTCTTCCTGCGAGTCGTTCACCTTCAGCGCGACAAACAAGCGATCGCGAAAATCACTCACTTTCGCCTCGAAGGGGCGCAGGAGAAACTCACGCATGCGCAAATCGTCAATGAGCTTGCCGCGTTCATCGACGACATAGATCACATTGAGCGTTTCGCTATCGTGGCCGAACTCGCGCACGTGATCGAACACTTCCCTCACCGTCCAATCGTCATGCACGGCGATGAAGTCCGGCGTCATTAAGCGTCCGATACTGCCTTCGGGATAACCGAGCAGTGCTTGCGCGACGCGGCGTTCTTCCGGAGTGAGGAGTTTGATCAACTGCCGCGCGGCGGCGCTCGGCATTTCCTCGAGGAGCGCGGTCCGATCGTCCGGCGACATTTCATTCAAAATCCCGACGACCTGCTCGTGGGCCATGGCCCGGAGCAGTTGCTGTTGCGCTTCGATATCGAGGTATTCGAAGACATCTGCGGCGAGGGCGCTGGGCAAGACGCGGAAGATGATGACTTGCTCGTCCTCCGCCATGTCGAGGATGACCTCGGCCACATCCGCCGGGGGCCATTCGCGAAAAATTTCCCGAAGCGCGCCGAAATCACGCGCGTCGATCAGGCTTCGAATTTCCGGTTGGAGAATTTTCCCGACCATGATGATGACGAATTGAAACGGTTAGCTGCGCGTCGCGGAGTTTTGTAACACTCGCCTTCGTGAAGCGCAATCGTTGCTGGTAGGGAAAGAAAAGACAGACAGGATTAACGGGATTAACTGGATTTTGAAGACTGGCAAATAACCTTTCTTTAATCCTGTAGAATCCCGTTAATCCTGTCCGAATTCTCTGCGGCATCTCGTTCTCTCCGCTTGGAATTTCGAAGAATCTCGCCAATATGAGCCCGATGACAGCGACTGTGACGCCACCCATGATCCGGCGCGAAATCGGTGACGACGGAATCTGCGTGCTCACCTTCGATCGGCCGGAATCCGGCGCGAATATCTTCGACGTGCCGACGATGGAAAATCTGAGCGCGCATCTCGATGCGATCGAGAAGAATCCGGCGATTCGCGGCTTGATCGTCACTTCCGGCAAGAAATCGATCTTCATTGCCGGCGCCGATCTCAAGACGTTGCTCGAGCAGGCGCAAACGGGCGAGCTGCGCGCGTTCATCGCCGAAGGACAAAAGGTTTTCAACCGGCTCGCAGCGCTGAAAGTCCCGACCGTCGCCGCTATCCACGGGGCGTGTGCGGGCGGCGGCTACGAGATCACGCTGGCCTGCGATTATCGCGTCGCGTCCAGCGATCCGGCAACGAAGATCGGTTTGCCCGAGACGGCGCTCGGTCTCGTTCCGGCCTGGGGCGGCTCCACTCGCCTGCCTCGCTTGCTCGGCGCGGATGTTGCAGCGGAGGTCATTCTGAAGGGAAAACTTTATGGCGCGGACGAGGCCTTGAAGCTCGGGCTGGTCGATGAAGTGATCCCGCGTGAACAACTGCTCGATGCGGCCCGCAGGAAACTTGGCGAGGGGAAGCGAAAGGCTTCCGCGCCGAAAAGCGGAATGACGGTGTCGGCGCCGAAAGCAGGGGGGAATGCGGCGCCCGGTCGAGCGTATGAGATCATTCAGCGCAGCGGCGATTCCTCGATCGAGGAATCGCTCGCGATGGAAGTCGATGCGATCAGCGAATTGGGTGCGACCGATGCCACGCAAAACTTGATCCGCAATTTTTTTCTGGCGGACAAGTATCGCAAAGGCTCGTCCAAGACTGCGCCCGAAAAGATCGCGCATGCGGCGGTTATAGGTGCCGGCCTCATGGGCTCGGGCATTGCGCAATGGCTTAGCTCGCGCGGCGTTTCCGTTATTTTGCGCGATGTAAACTCAGAGGCGATCGATCGCGGCCTGGCCAATATCGAGAAGACCTACGCGGACGCGGTTAAGCGTGGACTCCTGAGCGCGGAAAAAGCGCAGGAAGGTCGCGCGCGGATCGTCGCTTCTACCCAACCCGGGCCGATGCGCGACGTCCAGATCGTGATCGAAGCGGCGTCGGAGAAGCTCGAGATCAAGAAGAAGATCTTCGTCGATCTCGCGGCCACGACTCCGCCGAAGGCGATCCTTGCCACCAACACTTCGGCGCTGCCGATCGGTGAACTGGCGAGTGCAACCGGATCACCCGAACGCGTGGTCGGACTGCATTTTTTTAATCCGGTTAGCCGCATGAAATTGATCGAAGTGGTCATTGGCCGGCAGACCTCCGATGAAACGCGCGACCGTGCGCTGGCCTTCGCGCGGCAGATCGGAAAGCTGCCGGTGGTGGTGCAGGATTCGCCAGGTTTCCTGGTCAACCGGGTGCTCTTTCCTTATCTGCTCGAGGCCGCCGAGATGTTTCAAAGCGGCGTCGGCGCCGAAGAAATAGATCAGGCGCTTTTGCAATGGGGCATGCCGATGGGACCGCTCCGCTTGATTGATGAGATCGGTATCGATATCACGGTCGATATTGCCGATACGCTGGAGAAAGCGTTCGGCGCCCGCGATCGCGCGCCCGAAATCTTGCGGAAGATGTATGATGCCAAAATGCTCGGGCGCAAGTCCGGCGGCGGCTTCTATAACTACGAAGGCAAGCAGCAGACGCCGAACGAGACGTTGGAGGATTGGCTCGGTCATTCCGAGCGGAGTGAGGCGGAGCCGAACGCAGTCGAGGAACCCCGTGGAGCAACCTCGCAGGCAGCAGAGCGGGGTCCCTCGATCCCGAAAGCATTCGGGGCTCGGGATGACATCACGAATCGCCTCACTTTTCTGATGGTGAATGAAGCGGCGCGCTGTCTGGAGGAAAAGGTCGTCGCGACGGGGGAAGACGCGGATTACGGCATGGTCCTCGGGACCGGGTTTCCCACCTTCCGTGGCGGCCCGCTGCGATACGCGGAAAGTTACGGCTTGAAGAAGCTTGTGGCCGAAATGGAAGAAATCCAGACGCGCGCCGGAGTGAAATTTGCTCCGTGCGATTTGCTTCGTCAGCACGCGCAAAATGGGACTACGTTCTATGGGTAGGGCGAGACTCCGTCGAGCCGCCGATATGTCCTACGGCTCCGCAGAGCGTCGCCCTACCAACCTTTGGATATGAATTCACCGCTCGAAGCACCGGAAAAGCAAATCGCCGAAGAGACCAGCGCGAAGCCCGAGGCGCCCGCCTCCGTGATCGATACCTCGAAGATGTCGGCGGGGAAAGCCGCGGCGCTCGATCTCGCGGAAAGTTCGCGCGACCCGCTCGATGAACGGGGCAGCTTCGCGAGCAATCTCTTCATCGGCCGTTACGATTTCGACCGGATCTTTCCTTTCCCCGAACAGAGCTCGGAAGATCGCGCCGCGGGTGAAGGTTTTCTTGCGGAACTTCGCGCCTATCTCGAAGCGAACGTGGATGCGGATGAAATCGATCGCACCGGCGAAATCCCGCAAAGGAATATCGACGACCTCTTCGCGATGGGTGCTTTCGCGATCAAAATCCCGAAGCAATACGGCGGCCTCGGTTTGTCGCAGGTCAACTACGGCCGGGCCGCGATGCTGCTCGGCAGTTGGGACGCGAACCTGACTGCGCTCGTCTCGGCGCATCAATCGATCGGCGTCCCGCAACCGTTGCTAATTTTCGGCACGGAAGAGCAAAAGGAAAAATATTTGCCGCGCGTGGCGCGCCACGAAATCTCGGCCTTCGCGCTGACGGAGTCGCACGCCGGCTCCGATCCGGCGACGATGAGTCTGCGCGCCGAGCCGACTCCGGATGGCTCCGCTTTCATCATGAATGGTGAGAAACTCTGGTGCACCAACGGCCTGAAAGCGGGCGTGCTCGTGGTCATGGCGCAGACCACGCCGAAAATGGTGAAGGGCAAGGAACGCAAGCAAATCACCGCGTTCATCGTCGATGTGGACACGCCCGGGCTGGAAATGCCGTATCGCTGCCACTTCATGGGATTGCGCGCGCTTTACAACGGCGTCGTCACTTTCAAGGACGTGCGCGTGCCCCGGGAGAACATCATAGCCGGCGAGGGCAAAGGCTTGAAGGTGGCGCTGACGACTTTGAACACCGGCCGCCTCACGATCCCGGCTGCGTGCGTGGGGCTTTGCAAACGTCTTCTCGAAATCTCGCGCAAGTGGGCGTCGGAGCGGGTGCAGTGGGGTGTCCCGATCGGGCAGCATTACGCGATCGCCGGCAAGATCGCGGAGATGGCTGGAAACACGTTCGCGATGGAGGCGATGACGTTTCTCACCTCAGCCCTGGTCGATCGAAAAGCCGGCGATCTCCGGATCGAAACCGCCATGTGCAAAATGTGGTCGACGGAAATGACCTGGAAGATCGCGGACGACGCGATGCAGGTTCGCGGCGGCCGCGGCTATGAAACCGCCGAGTCACTCGCCGCTCGCGGAGACGAGCCCATCGCAGTCGAGCGGTTCCTGCGCGATTGCCGTATCAACACCATCTTCGAAGGATCGAGCGAGATCATGCGGCTCTTTATTGCGCGCGAGGCGCTCGATCCGCATCTCAAGGTGGGCGGCGCGATTTTCAACACGCAATTGCCGATGATGACGCGGATCAAATCGATGTTCAGCTCCGGCTCCTTTTATACGCGCTGGTATCCGAAGCAGTGGCTGGGAGGCAGCGCCGGGAACCTCGATCATCTCCACGCCGATCTGCGGGAGTACGTGAACTACGGCGCGTCCACGAGCAAGAAACTCGCGCGCGGGTTGTTCCACGCCATGATGCGCTTCGGTCCGAAACTCGATCGCGAGCAACTTTTGCTTTCGCGTTTTGTGGGCATCGCCACGGAACTTTTCGCGATGAGCGCCACTTGCGCGTTCGCGCAATCCAAGATCAACGCGGGGGAGCCCGCCGCGGAAGTCCTCTCGCTCGCGCATTACTTTTGCCGTTCCGCGCGTTCGCGGATCGATTACCATTTTGCCGGGACGAGCCGCAACGCCGATCAACGAGGATACGATCTCACGCAAGAGTTGATGGCCGGCAAACACGAGTCGATGCGTCGCGGGATTGTTTGAACCGCCCTGGTAGGGCGAGACTCTGTCGAGCCGCGCCCTGTATCGATCGGCTCCGCAGAGCGTCGCCCTACCAAGGCTGTGCCACTCTGGTTGACCAACCTCACCCGCCCAGCTAACCTCAGCGGATGAGTATGCCGTCCGTGCTCACGGAGGCGGGCCGCACATCATCACGGCGCCGCATCAGCGAGTCCAAATCATCAATCCACGTTAAAGGTCAGGATGCGTCCAGTGTTCTGAAAAGTCTCGAGCAACATGTCTTGCTCGACGGCTTCAAGATCGTGATCGATCTCGAGAAAAGTCGTGGCTCTTATTTGTATAATGAGGTCAACGATCAGCGCTTGATCGATCTCTACGGGTTCTTCGGCTCCAACCCGGTCGGTTTCAATCATCCGCATTTCCAACAACCCGAGGTGAAGGCTGATCTCCTGCGCGCCGCGCAAATCAAGATCGCGAACTCGGACATGTACTCCGAAGGCTACGCCAAATTTGTCGAGACGTTCGCGCGCGTCGCCGGTTTGCCGCCGCTCGAGCGCTATCTCTTTATCGAGGGTGGCTCGCTTGCGATCGAGAACACGCTCAAGGCCGCGATGGATTGGAAGGTGCGCAAGAACATCGCCGCGGGGCGGGGCGAACGCGGCACCGAGATTCTCCATTTCCGCCACGCGTTTCACGGGCGCAGCGGATACACCATGAGCCTGACGAACACCGATCCGCGCAAGACCGATCTCTTCGCCAAGTTCAACTGGCCGCGGGTATCCAACCCGCACATAGATTTCTCCCTGCCGGAATCCGACCAGACGAGCGATGTGATCGAGCGCGAGAAGAAATCCGAGCAGGAGATCATGAAATTCATCGCGGAACGGGGCGTCGATATTGCCGCGATCATCATCGAGCCAATCCAAGGCGAAGGCGGCGATAATCATTTCCGCGGCGAATGGCTCCAGACGCTCCGGCGCATTTGTGATGAGAACGAGATGCTTCTCATCTTCGACGAAGTGCAATGCGGCGCGGGAACGACCGGCCGGAAATGGTGCTGCGAGCATTTTGGCGTGAAACCGGATCTGATGGCCTTTGGAAAAAAAATTCAGGTCTGCGGTGTCATGGCTGGTCCCCGCCTCGATGAAGTTCAGGACAACGCTTTCCGTTTGCCCAGCCGGCTGAATTCGACCTGGGGCGGAAATTTCACCGACATGGTCCGGTCGACGCACTTTCTCCAAATCGTGGAGGAGGAAGACCTCATCGCGAACGCTGGAAAGGTCGGCGAATACTTCCTGAAGGCGTTGCAAGAATTGCAACGCGAGGAACCGATCGTGACGGCAGTGCGCGGTCGCGGTCTCTTTCTAGCCTTCGACCTGCCCGATCCGAAGACACGCGATGAATTCTGGAAGGGTCTGTTCGATCGCGGCGCCCTGGTCCTGAAATCGGGCGAACGCGCGATTCGGTTCCGCCCCGCCCTCGATCTCTCCACCGAAGTCGTGGGTGAGGCGATGGCATTGCTGCGCCAGCAATGTCAGCGGATGCGCAATAAATAATTCTAATCTGGGAGCGGCCTCAGTGGCGCGATTTCCTCTTCATGCAATCGATCCTAAATAAACTCGGCGTGGCCGACGAAAATCCCGGCGCCTTTTGTGGCGACTGGATCGGCCACGGCCCTCTGATCGAAAAGTTTTCACCGATCGACGGCAAGCTCCTCGCGCGCGTTCATACCGCGACCGACGCGGAATACGAGACGACCATTACTCGCGCACAGGAAGCGTTTGAAAAATGGCGCACCACTCCCGGTCCCGTGCGCGGTGAAACCGTGCGGCGACTCGGCAATGCGTTGCGCGAATTAAAGTCCGAGCTCGGACAGCTCGTCACGCTCGAATCCGGCAAGATCATCGCCGAAGGCGAGGGCGAAGTGCAGGAGATGATCGATATTTGCGATTTCGCCGTGGGCCAATCGCGGATGCTGTACGGCCTAACGATTCAATCAGAGCGGCCCAACCATCGCCTGATGGAACAATGGCATCCGCTTGGATTGGTCGCCGTGATTTCGGCCTTCAATTTTCCCGTCGCAGTTTGGTCGTGGAACGCAGCGCTGGCGGCGATTTGCGGCGACGCGACGATTTGGAAGCCGTCCGAAAAAACACCGCTTACAGCCATTGCGGTTATTAAAATTGCCGAGCGCGTCTGCCACGAGACCGGCGCCGATCCCGCCATCTTTTGTCTGCTCATCGGTGACGGTCCATCGATCGGGAAAAAACTTGCGACTGATCGCCGGATTCCGCTGGTCTCAGCCACTGGCTCGACGCGCATGGGTTTCGATGTGGCGAAGGAAGTCCACGGGCGTCTCGGTCGCACCGTGATGGAGCTCGGCGGCAACAACGCGCTCATCGTCGCGCCCACCGCAGACTTGGACATGGCGACCAGCTCAATTTTCTTTGGCGCGGTCGGGACGGCCGGCCAGCGCTGCACCTCGACGCGGCGGATCATCGTGCATGAATCCATCGCCGATGAAGTGCGAGCCCGGCTGCTCGCCGCTTACAAATCGGTTAACATTGGCGACCCGCTCGATCGAAAAACTTTGATGGGTCCGCTCATCGATCAGGCGTCGGTCGAGAATGTGCAGCGCTCGATCGAGAAGGTGAAAAGCGAAGGCGGGGAGATCCTCTACGGCGGCGAGAAGCTCGATGGCGCGCAGTTTCCGGGCGGCTGCTACATGAAGCCGTGCCTCGCCACAGCGCGGCCGGATTTCGAAATAGTGCAGGAAGAAACTTTCGGGCCGCTGGCGTATCTGATGACTTATCGCGATTTCGATGAAGCGATGGCGATCCACAACGGCGTGACGCAGGGACTGAGCTCGTCCATTTTCACGAACGACATGCGCGAGGCGGAGAAATTCCTGAGCGCCGCCGGCAGCGATTGCGGCATCGCCAATGTAAACACCGGCACGAGCGGCGCGGAGATCGGCGGTGCGTTTGGCGGGGAAAAAAACACCGGCGGCGGGCGCGAGAGCGGGAGCGATTCGTGGAAGAGCTACATGCGCCGGCAGACGAACACGATCAATTTTTCCACGGAGCTGCCGCTGGCCCAGGGAATCGAGTTCGGTGCACCTGACGCCGGCAGCGCGACAGCGTAACGACTTCAATTCGTCATCCTGAGCGGAGCGCAGCGGAGTCGAAGGACCCCGTTGAATATTCGTGGACCGTTGCTTCAATAGTGCCCGTGTCGGCTATTCCACGGGGTCCCTCGACTTCGCTCGGGATGACAGCTGCGTTCGGACCGCCTACCCCGCGAACGCCGACATACCGGTGATCTGCTCGCCGAGCACGAGCAGATGAATGTCGTGTGTGCCTTCGTAGGTCTTCACGCTTTCGAGGTTGCACATGTGCCGGAAGCACTGGTGCTCATCGAGGATGCCGACACCGCCGAGGATGTCGCGCGCGGTCCGGGCGGCGTCGAGCGCGATCTCGACGTTGTTCATCTTCGCCATGGAAATGTGATAATGCTTCGCGCTGCCGGCGTCTTTCAATTGCGCCAGGCGATGGGCCAGCAGTTGGGCCTTGGTAATTTCAGTAAGCATGCGCGCCAGTTTCGCCTGCACCAGCTGGAACCCGCCGATGGGCCGGTCGAATTGCACCCGGCTCATCGCGTATTGCCGCGCTTCGTCGTAACACGCCATCGCCGCTCCAATCACGCCCCACGCGATTCCGTACCGGGCCTGATTGAGACATAAGAGTGGCGATTTCACTCCATTGCTTTGTGGAAGCAACGCGCTCGCTGGTATCGCGCAATCGACGAATTCGAGCTCTGCCGTTAATGCCGCCCGGAGCGAGAGTTTGCCTTCGATCAGCTCGGCTGTGAAACCGGGCGTGCCCTTCTCGACCAGGAATCCGCGGATCGCGGGCGCACTTTCCGGATCGACGCCGTCTTCGTCATCGAGCTTGGCCCACACCACCGCGACGTCCGCGATGGTTCCGTTGCCGATCCACTTCTTCGATCCAGTGAGTCGATAACCGTCAGCAGTCTTTTGGGCGCGGCAGCGCAACCCGCCGGGATTCGAACCGAAGTCGGGCTCCGTGAGTGCAAAACAGCCGAGCTTCGTGGCCTGCGCCATCGCCGGCAGCCAGCGATATTTCTGTTCCTCCGAGCCGAACAGATTGATCGCCATCATGGCGAGTGAGCCCTGCACGGAGGCGAAGGTGCGGAGTCCGCTGTCGCCACGTTCGAGTTCCTGCATCATCAGTCCGGCGGCGATGCTCCCGAGACCCGCACAGCCGTAACCTTGGATGCTCGGCCCGAAGACGCCGAGCTGCGCAAGCTCCGGCACCAGCTCCATCGGGAAAGTGCCGTCGCGATAATGTTGCGTTACCACCGGCAGGAAACGCTCCTGCACCCAGTGCCGCACGGCATCGCGTGTCTGGCGCTCCTCCGCCGTCTGCAGTTCATCGAGGTTGTAAAAGTCCGCTGCTTCGAATGTCGGCATCGAATCGTTAGCCTAGCAGGGGGTTCGCTTCGACTCCAGTTCTGCGGCGTCGCCGCGAGATCTGGGTAGCGCGTGCGTCTCGCGCGCTGGTCTCGGCGTCCCGCCGAGACGAACTTTCCCTGAGCGACGCGACAAAGAAAAGTTACGCCGTTTCAAATACGCAGGCGTCAGGAAAGTCCGCGACCCCGAAAGCGTTCGGGGTCGCCAGCACGCGAGACGCGCGCGCTACCCGAAGGCAGATGGCTCAGCGAGCCGTTGTCAGCTCAAAGAGTCCGCCGAGATTCTTAGCGGTTTCCATGCTCATAATGAAGCTCTGCAGCTTCTCGCATTGATCTTTACCGATGACCTCGCCGCCGAGTGCTGTGAATTTTACCGCGATTTCTTCCTCGGTCATAGGATCGCGCGGATCACCTTTGGGAACATCGACGCGCGTGGAGTATGACTCGCCGCTGTTGGTCGTGATGGTCACGCGGCTCGGTTGGAACTTGGGAAAGAGCGATTCGAACTCCTGGTTTGCGACCACCTTAACCTTGTCCATGATGGGAATGAGCGCTTTATCCAGCACGCGCTCTTCTTTGAACTGGAGCGGCGTCACCATCCCGTCGACCAACCCTGCGGCCATGCAGTAAGGCAGGGAATGGTCGGCGGTCTCCTTGGAGTCCGGCCGATACTTGTGCGGATCGCCCAGAATGTCCGCGGCGCGCGCGATGACCTCGACTTTGATTTCCTTCACGTCGTCGGCCTTGATCTTGTGTTCTTTCACGGTCTTCATCATCGCGGAGACCGATCCGCGGAAGCAGCAGGGGAAATAAAAGCACTAAGTCCGCATTTTCAGACGGTTTTCGCGACGGGCTCGAAATAGGAGCGGGTACTTCAGCCTCAAGTTTCGCCCCTAGACTTGGGCAGATAGTTCCCCTACTAATCTCGATGCAAAGGCGAGCGGCAATCATCACGGCTCTCCGAACTCCTGTCGGTCGGCACGCGGGCGCATTGGCGTCGGTTCGCCCCGACGATCTTGCCGCCCACATCGTCAAGGCCGTCGTGGAGCGATCCGGCATCGACCCCGCATTGATCGAGGATGTCTACTTCGGCGCTACCAACCAGGCCGGCGAGGACAACCGCAACGTCGCGCGCATGGCCGCGCTGCTGGCGGGCCTCCCCGCGTCCGTGCCGGGTTCGACGGTGAATCGCCTCTGTGCGTCGGGGCTGGAAGCCGTCAACATCGCGGCGCGCATGATCGAGGCGAGTCACGGCGATGTGTTCATCGCGGGCGGCGTCGAGTCGATGAGCCGTGCACCTTATGTGCTCAGCAAGGCGGAATCCGCGTTCGACCGGTCGCAGCAGATCTTCGACACTTCGATCGGCTGGCGCCTGGTCAATCCTCGCCTGGCGGCGCTGCATCACCCCTTCTCCATGGGCGAGACCGCCGAGAATGTCGCCCGCCAGCACAAGATCAGCCGGGCGGATCAGGATCAGTTCGCGCTGCAGAGCCAGCAACGGTGGTCGGCGGCGCACCAACGCGGGCTGTTCGCCCAGGAGATCGTGCCCGTCGAGATTCCGCAGCGCAAGGGCGCTCCGACCCTCGTCAGCGTGGACGAGCACCCGAGGCCGGACACGACGCTGGAGAATCTCGCCAAGCTGAAACCCGCATTCTCCAAAGACGACCAAGGCACGGTGACCGCGGGCAATTCGTCGGGTATCAACGACGGCGCGGCGGCATTGCTGATCGTTGAAGCCGGGCTGGCCAAATCGCTGGGTCTTCAGCCGATCGCCTTCATCGGTCCGAGCGCCGCGGCCGGCGTCGATCCCGCGTTCATGGGGCTCGGACCCGTGCCCGCGATTCGCAAGGCGCTTCTGCGCGCGAAACTGACGCTCGACCGCATCGACCTGTTCGAGTTGAACGAGGCGTTCGCCGCGCAGGCCCTCGCCTGCCAGCGCGAGCTGGGCATCGACAACGCAAAATTGAACGT